>OFFB01000177.1_pt1 | contig 70669 bp, 60 predicted proteins | sample 1521281 | NCBI WGS metagenome assembly OFFB01 (sample SAMEA3504109, study PRJEB24116) | mouse gut metagenome | biome: mouse gut; feature: mouse-associated habitat; material: faeces | place: Denmark | collected 2011
TATCCGAATTTTTTTTAAAATTTTAACTTATTTTTTATTCTATCTTATTGACATATCATAATAAAACTTTTTCTATATATCGTTTGACAAAATTTATAATTAGGGTATTATAACAAAAAAATAAATAATTGTATTTCCATGTTTTGTGGATATTCATTTATTATTAATGCTTGAAAGCACATTATGGAGGCTTAGTATGAAATTTAAATCTTTAATTGCAGCATTTGCATTGGTTCTCGGTATGAGCACTGCTGCATATGCTAACGGACTTGTTCGTACAGTTGATAGCTTCGACTATCTCGTAGACTATTCCGGTTCTATGATGATGACCGAACAAGAAACAAAAATGCCAAAAATGGAAGTTGCTAAAGCTGTTTTGAATAAAATCAGTGATTCTCTCCCTGACCTTGGCTACAAAGCAAGCATGCACACTTTAGCTCCTGCTAAAGAGCTTGTTCCTTACGGTGATTTTGCTGCCGCATCTATGAACAGCGCTGTTGATTCTTTGAAATCCGACCTTACCATTTTTGGCAGAAAATCAGCTTTAGGTAACGGTATCTCTGCTTTTGCTCCTCAATATGAACAAATGGCTCGCCCAACAGCTATCCTTTTGGTTTCAGACGGTTTGAACAACTCAGGTATTGAACCGGTAAAAGCTATTATTGATAATAACATCGGCGCCTGCTTCCACATCATTTCTTTTGCAGATTCCGCTGAAGGTCAAGCTACTCTTGAAGAAATTGCAAAAATCAATAACTGCACAGTTATGGCTAACGGCGTTGACCTTTACAAAGACGATGCAGCTTTGAAAGATTTTGTACAAAAAGTTTTCTATGCCGGTCTCGATAATGACGCTCTCGTTCTCCGCGGCGTAAACTTTGCATTTGACTCTGCCGAACTTACCAACGATGCTAAAGAAATTTTAAGCGACGTTGCCGTTATCCTTAAAGACGCAAGCAATGGCGTAGCTCTTCAAGGCTGGACAGACAGTGTTGGTGCTGATGCTTACAACAAAGCCTTGTCACAACGCCGTGCACAATCTGTAAAGTCATACCTCGTACAAGAAGGTCTTGATGCAAAGATGATTGAAGCTAAGGGTATGGGTAAATCCTTCAAGTATGATAACTCAAATGCTGACGGCCGTTATTTGAACCGTCGCGTAGAAGTTATTGTAAAGTAAATAATTGTCTGAATTGATTGTATTTATTGTAATGATAAAGAAAATTGATTAAAAAACTCAACAAAGGCTATTTATTATCTATTAATAAATAGCCTTTGTCCGATTAAAGATACTATCAACGCCTCATTGAGGGAAAATAGTATTTATTCGGAGTAATCATTATGAAAAAATTTTTGGGTGTTCTCACAGTATCAGTTCTTTTAATGGCTTGTACTTCTGCAAAAGACGAAAATGTACAGGTAAAATCACAAGCAGCACCAAATAAGCTTGAAGTATTGAGTGTCGCTGATTTGTCCGGACAAGAAAAAACTGTATACGAACAATTGGAAAAATTTGCTAAAAGCCACATTGTCAAAAGCAACGCACAAATTATTCCCAATAAACGGTCTCCAAAAATTGAAAAACAAAACAACATGTTTGTGGCAAGTTATGTTGAATTTGATCCGGATAGTTTGAGTATGGAAATTATCCCAACCCCCAATAGAAAATATAATTATTTAGCGAAAATTCGCTATCGCGAGCATGTTTATCAATGCAAAGCAGAAAATAAAGACTCTGCTCTCAATGGTAATTTCGCAATTGTCGGCAAACGTTTCATCACTGAAGTTCCAAAATATCATCAAGGTGAATGGAAATATTAATAAAAAAGGGGTTTATCCCCTTTTTTTTATATAGACAGCAAGCCAATAGATTATGAGGATATATGCTTACTTGTTTAGTTTCTGCAAATTGTCAGGGTGTTCCGTTATTACAGCAGCTATTGGCATTTAAACCGTTTAAAAAAAGTTATTGTCCCGAATATTATATCAATTTTAAAAAGCAAACTATTCCTCTTGAAAAATTGCAAACATGCAACATATTGATTTATCAAAAGCTGGGGGCAAGCTGGGGAGAACTGTCAGAAGAGTATCTTCTCGCGCATGTCAGTCCCAAGGCAAAAGTGATCTGCATGCCCAATATTTTTAATAAGACATTATGGCCCATATCAAAAGAAACGGGAGATTTGGCAAATCCGTACACAGAAACATACATTGATGAACTGATAGAACGGCATTTATCCCTTGAAGAAATATTGTATTTGGTGAAAAAAGCAGATTTTGCAGAGCATTACGATTTAGCGGATAATTATAAAAAATCGATGGAAATCGAACGCAAAAAAGGCTATGCTCATTGTCAGGAAATTTGTGATTATATTGAGGAAAATTTTTCAAAGATACAGCTGTTCACAACTTTTAATCATCCCTATGGATCACTTTTGAATTTAGCGGCAAAGGCTGTTCTGGAGGAAATTGGCTACAGGGGTATTTCCGACTGTCTTATTCCCGGCATAACTTGTGATGATACGTATTATATGCCAATTCATCCTTCTGTGGCTAAATTTTTTCATTTATCCTTTATTGATGAAAATACAAAATATCCTGTATACGGTAATATGCTGACCTATTATGAATATATTGCAGGCTATGTGCTTGCACGGCAAAATAATCTTCCTTTAGCCCCGTATTTTACTTATTTAGCTGAAAATAAAAATTAATCACTCTGTTATGAAAAGCTGTTGATAAATAAATCTTATCCTGCCGCTTATAAAACATAACTCCTTGTTTTTCTGAAAAAAAAACAACGAGGTGAGGTATAGGGGATCGGCAGCCGTCAGCGAGTGAACGAGCTCTGCGGACAGCGACAGCAGAGATAATCATTTCCCTCCACAAAATAGATTGACTTGAAATTTTGTTATTAAATCCAATTATTATAAAATCAGCGGATACTATAGAAGTAAAATACTTTGTTTTAGAGCTTTTCCTAATATTCGGAATATGTTGCCATAAAGATTAAAAAGTTTTGCAAAGGGGTGCAGGGGGAGAAACTTTTACAAAAGTTTCTCCCACTGCATAAAAACTCCTCTTATGGGGGAAATGATTTCCCTCATACCCCACATTTCCTGCTTTTCTTTCAGAAAAACAGGAAGATACGTTTTATAGGCAATTGATTATCAACCTCTTTCTATGACTATGTAAAGTAAAATTAATTTTCCTGTCTTGACTAATCCCATTTTCTCCTTATTTATTGTTTGAATAACAGATAAGGAGTTTTTTATGTCTTCAACCTATAAATTTAAAGCAGAAACCCATAAGGTTTTAAATATTTTGACCCACTCACTGTATACAAACCGTGAGATTTTTTTACGCGAATTACTTTCCAACGCCTCAGACGCTCTGGATAAACTCCGTTTCAAGCAAAATAAAGGGGAAAGCATCATTGCTCCGGAACTTCCGCTGGAGATTAAAATTACTGCGGATAAAGAAGGGCATGTTCTTACCGTTCAAGACAGCGGTATCGGCATGACAAAACAGGAAATGCAGGATAATTTAGGAATTATTGCAAAATCAGGCTCTGAAAAATTTTTGAAGGATATTGGTGACAGCTCCTGCGACAGCAGTAATTTAAAAATCGATCCCTACGCTGAAGAAGAAATTGTTGAAAAAGACGGCGCCAATACGGATGCTTCCCAAATCATCGGACGTTTTGGGATTGGTTTTTATTCTGTGTTTATGGTGGCTGATAAGGTGGAAGTCTATTCAATTCCGGCTCTTGAAAGTGAAAAGGCAGCCGATGATGCTAAGGCATACGTTTGGACGTCCAAGGGTTCTGACAGTTTTTCCATTAGTCCTTTGGAGGAAGTTCAGGGACTTACCCGCGGCACCATGATTAAAATTTATCTGAAAGAAGATGCTAAGGAATTTGCAGAAGAGTACCGCCTTGAAAACATTATCCGCCGTCATTCCAATTTCCTCCCATTTTCCATTTTATTGAATGATAAAGTCATTAATACTATTCCTGCACTTTGGCGTGAACCAAAATTCAGTATTAAAAAAGAGCAGTATGACGAATTTTATAAATTCCTCACCTATGATACGGAAAATCCTTTTGACGTCATCCACTTATCTGTGGACGCCCCTGTTCAGTTCAATGCCTTGCTCTTTATTCCGGAAAAAAGCGAAGATTATTTTCTGGATCAAAAGGATCAATGGGGGCTTGATTTATACGTTCGGCGGGTACTGATTGAAAAAAACAGACAGGAACTATTGCCTAACTACTTTGCTTTTGTCAAAGGCGTTGTGGATACGGAAGATTTGCCTTTGAATATTTCCCGTGAAACCTTGCAGGAAAATATTGTCTTGAAAAAGATTTCCCAGACCATTGTCCGTCAGCTAATGAACCATTTTGAAAAAATGGCAGCGCAGGATAAAGAAAAATATAATGTGTTCTGGAAAAAACACGGAAAATATTTCAAATTTGCTTTCAATGACTTTGTCTATCGTGACAGGGTAGCAAAGCTGATGCGTTTTATTTCCTCAAGTTCTGATGAGCTTTTGAGCCTTGAAGAATATATCAGCCGAGCCAAAGCGGGACAAAAAGAAATCTGGTATGTGAGCGCTTCTTCCAAAGAGGCTGCAAAACTCAATCCTCATTTGGAACGCTTTACCCGCAAGGGACTTGAAGTCCTCTATTTATTAGAACCTGTTGAAGAAATTGCCCTTGAAAGTTTGCAGAAATTTAATGACTATACCTTTAAAAATATTGAATCCGCAGACGCCCATGCCCTTGATGCCTTTGCCGATGTGGAAAAGAAGGAAGAAGAACTGCCGAAGCTTTCCGAACTGGAACAAACAGAATTCGAGCAAATGCTGGAACGCATGAAGGAAGTGCTGGGGGATAAAGTCAAGGATGTCAAAAGTACGGACAGACTGGCGGGCAGCCCTGCCTGCATGGCATCATCCGACGGCGTCAGCTCCACCATGGAAAAACTGATGCGTTCTTTCCAGAAAGATGACAGTATTCCTCAAAAAGTTCTGGAAATTAACCCGGATCATGCCCTTATCCGCTCCCTTCTTGCTATTTATAAAGATGACAGAAGTTCAAAACTGTTCGAAGAAATGGTTTGGGGCATTTTTGATAATACTATTCTGCTGGACGGGTATATGAATGATCCTTTCCAAATGGCACAGCGCAGTTTGAAGCTTATGGAAAAAGCAGGACAATGGTATATGGATTTGCGTGCGAAATAGGATTTATTATTAAAGAAAAAATATGAAAGAGAGCCTTGCTGCTCTCTTTTTTTTCTTTTCATTTTGTGCTAGGGTATACAAAATAAAAAAGTAATCTGTGACAGCAGAACAGTGATTTTGTTTTGGCACGTTCTTTGCTTAATAGGGTATAAGAAAAAAATATTCTTTAATTTGTCAGAATAATGACAATAGTTTTAACGGCAAGGAGTTTGTATGCAAAATTCACTTTATACCGGATTGTTTGCGTCACTGACAACTGAACATAGAATGGCTATGATAAGCAACAACTTAGCCAACGTCAATACAGCAGGATACAAAGCTGACGCACTGGCGTTTAAGGATACAATGCTGCATTTTGCGCATGATTTTATTCGCGAGCCGCTTGAAAATTTACGTTCAGAACCTTTATTTCCGGAAGAATGTTTAAGAGCAAGAACTCGTATTGCCACGAAAAAAACGGATTTTTCTCAGGGCAGTATGCAGTTTACAGGAAATCAACTGGATATAGCCATTGTGGGAGAAGGGTTTTACCGTGTTCAAACTCCGCAGGGAGAATATTTGACACGCTCCAGTGCCTTTACAAAAGGACCAAATGGCACCATTATGACAAAACAGGGATATCCTTTGCAGGGAACAGGAGGAAATATCGTTATTCCTCCGGGAACAAGCAATGTGCATATTTCATCAGACGGAGCCGTCTATGCTGACGGTAACCAAATTGGGCAGATTGCTGTTGTAACAGTGGAAGATCCGCAGCTTTTACGGAAAGTGGGGAATAACCTGTATGCAACAACAGAAGATATGGATCTGCAAAATACATTGGCTGCACGGCAAACCATGGTCAGTCAGGGCTATACGGAAGCTGCCAATGTGAATGTCGTAACGGAAATGGTAAACATGATTGAAGTACAAAGAATGTTTGAAGCTCAGCAAAAAGTAATGTCAACAGCCAATGATGTGGACAGACAAGTCATTACGACCGTTGGTAAGGCTCGATAATAAAGTGAGGATAGCGATATGATGCGTTCATTGTGGTCAGCTGCATCAGGTATGCATGCACAGCAATTAAATATTGATGTTATTTCAAATAACTTGGCAAACGTTAATACGTCCGGTTTCAAAAAAAGCCGGGCAGAATTTGAAGACTTGATGTATCAAACCATGCGGATAGCCGGTTCCCGCGGACCCAACGATCAGCAAGTACCTGTAGGTATTCAGGTTGGTCTGGGGGTTCGGAATGTATCCGTGCATAAATTCTTTACAGAAGGGAACCTGCAAAATACGGATAACTCTTTGGATATAGCCATTGAGGGAGACGGATTTTTTCAGGTTCAAGTAGGTGAAGATTTGATGTATACCCGTTCAGGGGCATTCAAATTAAACTCTGACGGTGTCATTGTAACAGCCAATGGCTATGTTTTGCAGCCGGAATTTACTGTTCCTTCTGAAACCCGCTCCATTGCGGTTTCCGAAGACGGAGAAATTGTTTGTCTGGACGGACAATCCAATATTATCGCAGAAGGGGATATTCCTTTGTATACCTTTGTCAATAATGCCGGTTTGGACGCACGGGGCAGAAACCTTTATATGCCGACAGAAGCTTCCGGGGATGCAATACAGGGTGTGCCCGGAGAAGATAATGTAGGGACCTTGGCACAAGGTTTTTTGGAAATGTCAAACGTTGAAATCGTTGAAGAAATGGTTAATATGATTGTCGGACAGCGTGCCTATGAAATGAACTCAAAAGCAATCCAAACCTCTGACTCCATGCTGCAGACAGCGATTAACGTAAAACGGCAATAAATTTTTAGGCTAAAAAGGAGAAAATCATGGAACAAACAAAAGAAAAAATATATAGTCATGAATTTGACATATTTTGTCTTTTGCTGATTTTCTCCTTTTTTGCTTTGTGTTTTCCAAGCAAAACACATGCGGCTCAAGCCTATAGTACGAGCAACAGTGTTGAAAGTGAACGGCAAAGTCAGGCTCTTTCACAAGATGTCTGGCGATTAAAAATTTACGAAGCAGCTATTGTCCGCGGTGACAAAGTGCTCTTAGGCGAAATTGCCGAACCTTTGGGGACAATTTCTCCTGAAAAGTGGCAGGAACTTGCCAAAAAAGAATTGTGGGACAGTCCGCCTCAGCTTGGCAAAGCCTATAAAATCAGTAAGGCAAATCTGAAAAATGCCTTGCAGTCAGCACTTGGCATGTATGCCGATTCCTGTTTATTGCCCAATTCTCTTGTTTTGCAAAAGGGCGGGGATATTGTGCGGGAAGACACGTTACGGCAAATGGTTGTCCAATATTTAACTCCGCAGATGAATAAACTTGCAGGAAGAAGCGAGTTAACGGATTTTCGTTTGCCCCCCTATATTTTTGTCAGCAGCCGTTCTCAGGAATTAGTGCTGGAAAAAGCTATCGTCGAACCGGGACGGATTGCTCTTCGCTTTGCTATTCAGGAAATTGACGGAAAAGTTTTACAGCGTTTTACCGGCACGGCGTTTTTAAATGTTTGGGTGGATACGCCTGCTGCAGGAAAGCCTCTCGCTAAGGGGGATACCTTGTATCAGCAGGATATTGTTTATAAAAAAGTTAATTTAGCCTATGAACGGGCTGATTTGTGGGACGGCAAGGGAGGTCCTTGGCAGGTGATCAGACCCCTTGGAGCAAATGAAGCCATCAGTACCACTGATTTAAAGCCTTTATCAGCCATAAAAAAAGGGGAAAAAATAACCCTTGTCTATGATAAGGGAGGCATACATCTTTCTGTGCTTGTGGAAGCAATGGAAGACGGTGCACTCGGTGATACAATTCTTGTCCGCAACCTTGATTCAAAAAAACAAATTTATGGGAAAGTGCAAGATCAAAATACAGTACTTGCAAAGTAGGATAGTATGAAAAAACATCTTTTGCTAACAGTAATAGGAATGGCATGCATGGCGGCAGGCTGCACGGCAACACGGGAAGCTCCTGTTATTACCCAGCCCGTTATCCAGCCCCAAACCTATCAGGAGCCTGCAACCTATAATCCCGGAAGTTTATATAATCCTAATCAATACCGTTCCCTTTATGAAGACGGCAGAGCAAGACGTGTTGGCGATATTGTCACCATTAATGTCATAGAACAACAGGCCGGTACGCAGGAAGTCACAACAGACGCAACAAGGACAAATTCTACTTCTGCCACTATTTCCGCCTTAGGAACCCGCAAAAGTTTATTTGGTATCCCTATCGGGGCATCAGCACCGCTTTTTGAAGCCTCCAGTGCCAGTGATTTACAGGGGGACGCTGAAACAACACGGACAAATACAATTACTGCAACCCTTGCTGCCCGTGTTATCAATGTGCTGCCTGACGGAAATTTACAAATCGAAGCCGTGCGTGAAATAACCTTGAATAATGAAACCCAGTATATGGTTGTCACAGGACTTATCAGAGCAAGGGATATTGCGGCAAATAATACGATAGCTTCAACCCAGATTGCCAATGCAAAAATTGAATACTACGGACAGGGCGTTTTGAGTCAAAAGAATAAGCCCGGCTGGCTGACACGCTTTTTAGAAATGATTTCACCGTTCTAGAGATTTTCCTGATAACATTCGGAATATTTTATCATAAAGTTTAAAAAGTTTTGTAAAGGGGTGCAGGGGGAGAAACTTTTACAAAAGTTTTCCCCCTGCATAAAAACTCCTCATGTTAATCGGAATTGCTCCTAAATTTATTTTGACAGTATAAAAAAACGTCAATCAATGAGAATGATTGACGTTTTTTTATATTGATTTGAGAAGAGCAGTTATTTTTGTTCCGGTTTCAGCGGTCCATAAAAAAAAGAAGCTGTTGCTCCGCCGTCAATGAGAAAATCTGCGCCGGTGATAAAAACGCCGTTCGGTGACATAAGAAGCTCTGCCACACCCGCCACCTCGTCAGCTGTGCCCGGACGTCCGGCAGGGCATTTTGCAAACATATTTTTATAAAAATCACCGCGGGGACCGTTAAATTCATCAATGGCAAGGGGAGTAACGATAATTCCCGGAGAAATGGAATTAATGCGGGCGCCCCGTTCACCCCATTTCACTGCTTCTGCCATGACCCGCTTAACATTGCAGCGTTTTGCCATTTGATAGGCATGCAGAGTATCCTTGATATTTTGGACTTGTAATAAATCAAGATTTAGTAATTATTCTGTCGGGGTGGTGGCAAGAAGTTCATCTTCTTTTGGACTAAGAGCAGGCATGCGGTGTCCTGACGGGCTGGAAATAGTCACTCCAACCCCGCCTCTTTTGATGACTTTGCCGACTTCTTCCAGCAAAACGGCAGTGCCGTATAAATCAACTTTTAAAATAACTTCAATAGGCGCCTGACTGGGGGAAACGCCGGCTGCATTCACAAGCATGGCAATTTCGCCAAATTCCTGCGCTTTGGCAATCATGTTTTGTATGGATTTGCGAGAGGATAAATCCATTTCCGCTGCTTCCACATCAAAGCCTGCATTCTTCATGGTTGCAGCTATGGTGTTTGCATTATTGATATTTTTATCTCCAATGAGAATTTTTTTATCCATTCCCATGCGGCGGGCGATAGCCATGCCGATTTGTCCGGCACCTGTTAAGATAAGTACGTCTTTATTCATATCGTTCCCCTTTTGTCTTTGTTCTGTTATAATTATACTTTTTTTCTTAAAAAATTCAGCCTAATCCTGCTATTTTTTTGCCTGATAGTCTCACTTGCATTGACTGATATCAATCAGCAAAAAATACGGGCGTAACGATACGTATTGATTTGTATTGAAAAGATTGCTTCGCTGCCGGAGAATTTTCAGTTAGCGTCAGGAATTTTTATTGAGGGGAAAAGTGTGGAATGGATTTAAGGAAGGGGTAACAAAGAGGAAACCTTAAAGAAGCTTAGCCCCTTTAAGGTTTCCCCTTTGAAAAACTTTTATTTTACAAAAAGCATATGCTGATAGCTGGGGAACGGCCACAAATCTTCGGCAACCATGATTTCCAGCGTATCCACAATGCTGCGCAATGCTCCCATGGCAGGCACGATTTTATGCAGGCAGTGTTCTGCTTCTGCAATTTGGATATTGGCAGAAAGTCCTGGATTTTTAATCGCATTGGCATGGTCTTTTTCGTCAACGGGGTCAATGTCGATTTGGGTTTGCAGCTCACGGACAGCACTGTCAAGCCTGATAATCAGTTCACTGACTTCCTTGAGAATTTTATCGGAATTTTCAATACCTAAGGACTCAAGCACCTTGGCGTTTTTCGCCAGCTCCGTCTGGTAGCGCATAACAGCAGGATAAATATTGGTACGAGCCATTCTGAGGGCAAGTTTTGCTTCCGTATGGGTGGTTTTGATGTATTGTTCAAAATAGACTTCCTGCCGTGAGCGCAGTTCTTCACGGCAAAGCACATTGTAACGGGTGCAAAGGTCAATGACTTCCGGATAGGTAAAGGCAGGCAGGGCGTCAGGCGTATAGGGGTGGATAGGAAGTTTCCGGCGTTCCGCTTCTTTATGCCAGACATCGGAATAGCCGTCGCCGTTAAATAAAACAGCGCTGTGTTCTTCCACGATATAGGCAACAAGTTTTTGCACAGCCTCACCGAGGGGGCAATTTTTTTGCAGTTCCCGTTCAAGGAAAGTGGCTGAAAAATCAAGGCTTTCCGCTATCATGGTGTTGAGGGCGACAATGGAACCTGCGGGGTTTTGGGAAGAGCCGACAGCCCTAAATTCAAAACGGTTGCCCACAAAAGCAAAGGGACTGGTGCGGTTTCTGTCCCCCGGATCAGCAGGAATAGGAGGAAGAATATCAACGCCGATATTCATCATGCGCTTTTTGCGGCTTCCTTTGACTTTGCCAATTCTAAACTGGTCAAGCACTTCTTGGAGCTGGTCGCCAAGGAAGAGGGAGATAATCGCAGGCGGTGCTTCATGGGCGCCCAGACGAAAATCATTGGAAGCAGAGGCAACGGTTGCCCGTAAAAATGCCCCGTATTTATGGATAGCCCTGATAACGGAGCAGAGGAAAACAAGGAACTGTGCATTTTCGTGGGGTGTTTCACCGGGGTCAAAAAGATTGCCGACTTCTTTGTTGCCGATGGAGTAGTTGACGTGTTTGCCGGAACCGTTAACGCCTTGGAAAGGTTTTTCATGGAGTATGCAGACAAGATTATGCTTTCTTGCCACGCGGCGAAGAATAGTCATAATCAGCTGGTTATGGTCCGTAGCAAGATTTGCAGATTCATAGAGAGGGGCAATTTCATATTGGCTGGGGGCAACTTCATTATGGCGGGTTTTGACAGGAATACCCAGCTTATACAGTTCTTCCTCCACTTCAATCATATAGGAAAAAACACGTTCGGGAATAACGCCGTAATACTGATCTTCAAATTCCTGTCCCTTTGGCGGTTTTGCGCCGAAAAGGGTGCGCCCTGCAATGAGCAGGTCGGGGCGTTTCATGACATAGTCGCGGTCAACAAGGAAATATTCCTGTTCAAGACCACCGTTCGCAGCAATGGGCAAATTGGTTTCAATGCCAAAAAGTTTTAACACACGCTGGGCTTGTTTATTAATCGCCTGATTAGAACGTAAAAGCGGTGTTTTTTTATCCAAGGCAAGACCTGTCCATGAAAGGAAAAGCGTAGGAATACAAAGAACAATACCTCCTGCATTTTCAATGACATAGGCAGGACTGGTAATATCCCATGCCGTATATCCGCGGGCTTCAAAGGTGGAACGTAGTCCGCCGGAGGGCAGGCTGGAACCGTCCGCTTCGCCTTTTACAAGGTTGGAACCGCTGAATTCGGCTATTGCTCCGCCGTTTCCGTCAGGGGTTAAAAAGCTGTCATGTTTTTCTGCACTGTTATCAGTCAGGGGATAAAAAACGTGGGTATAGTGGGTAGCCCCTTTGCTGACTGCCCAGTCTTTTATGGCAGAAGCAACCATATCGGCAATGGCGGGGTCAAGCTGTTCCCCTTTTTCAATGGTTTGTTTTAAGGATTTATACACATTTCGGGGCAGGTGTTCGCGCATTGCCTTATCATTAAAAACATTTTCTCCATAATATTCAGTGGGAAGTGCTTTTCGTTCACAATGAGTGTGACAGGACATGGTAGCTCCTTTTTCAGTTTATTTTGATATGCGGCTGTATTGACCGCCAACAGCATAAAATGTGTCTTCAACAGTAAACATGGCGTGGGGGTCATGCCTAAATACAAGTTCTTCAAGTGACTTAATGGCTGTCTTTGTGGTAATGGTAATGACAATTTCCCTTGCCTCATGAGTGTACCCGCCATAGGCAGGCAAAAGCGTTGTCCGCCCGCCTGTTTTGGTGATTTCCTGACAAAGTTCCTGTCCTTTATTGGTAATAATAACAACCATTTTTCGTTGGTTAAACATCCCAACAACATAGTTTGTCACTTGTCCTACAATAAAAATTTGGATAAAGGAAATAATAATCAGATCCGGGGTGATGCTAAAAGCGGACGCCATGAAAATAACGCAGTTAAAAACAAAGGAGAAACTGCCAAACTGGACGCCCCATTTTTGGTTCAAATACGCAGCAATAAAGTCTAGTCCACCGCTGGAGCCCTTTGTTTTGAGCATAACACCGCAGCCAACTCCGTAGAGCACACCGGATAAAATGCAGGCATAAAGAGGGTCTTGAATGGGAACTGTTACCCCTTCCAAAATAATGCCCCATGCAGACATGGCAAAGGTGCCGTAGGTTGTATAAATAACAAAGGCACGGCTGATATTGAACCAGCTGAACGCCATGAGCGGAATATTAAAGAGCAGGTTCCATGTGGTTGCCGTAATAAAATCGCCGAAAATATAGGTGCATAAAAGGCTGACACCCATAACCCCGCCGGTTAAAAAGCCGTGGGGTGCGGCAACATTTTGGACGGCAAAAGTCACAAAGGCGGCTCCAATAGTCAGGAGAAATAAATTCCACAGGGTATAATCATATAAACGGCGTTTCATGTCCGGTTACCAGCCTTGTTTACCTATTAAATCAACAAAAGTGGTTGCTCCCAAGTTTTCTTTGCGGCAGCTGCCGCCCAGTTTAAAAACCCGGATAAGATTTTGGCTCATTTTTTCTTTTCCCACAGGGATAAGCATAATACCGTTATCCGCTAATTGGTTTTTGAGTGCTTCGGGAATGGCAGGTCCTCCTGCTGCAACAATAATCCTGTCATAGGGAGCAAAAAGTTCCAAACCCAGCGTACCGTCGGAAAGAAAAAGCTGCATATCATGATAGCCGAGTTTTGCAGTCAAAAATTCCTTGGTATGTGTATACAGTTCTTTTATGCGCTCCACAGAAAAGACTTTTAATCCCATTTCTCGAAGGACAGCAGCCTGATAGCCTGAGCCAGTGCCGATTTCAAGGATTTTCATTCCCTTTTCCGCCATAAGCATTTGGCACATAAGAGCCACGGTATAGGGCTGGGAAATGGTCTGCCCGCAGGCTATGGGAAGAGGTCTGTCTTCATATGCCGTGGGATACAGGGCTTCATTGACAAATAAATGACGGGGCACTGCTGCCATGGCTCGCAGGACATTCTCATCATTGATACCCCGGGCGATGAGCTGCTCTTTAACCATACGCTGACGGGAATAGGCATAGATATCAGCTTGCCCGTGATGTTCCGGTTTTGCAAAAGGGGAGCGGGCAGGCTTTCTTGTTTTTATCAAAAGTTCGGCAGGGGTAATAAGGTGACGGATAATTTCTTTGCGGTCAGAATATTCAGGATTATTTTGGGTATACTGTGCGTTCAGACGGATAACCCGTTCCGTGGGCATACCCAATGGTTCATAGGCTAAGTCCTTGATTTTATGAGAAGATATCTGCAAATTTCCCGTGCTTTTACGACTTGACATAGTATTCCCTTATTGCTTTGCAAGTGTAATAAATTCGGGCTCTCTAGTCAAAGTATTTCTGAGGAGCGGAGTATTTTTTCAAGGTCGGTTAAAACTGTTTGTTTTAATGCCGTAAATTGCTCTTCTGTTTTTGCTTCGAAGCGCAGGGTGATTTGTTCGCTTGTTTGCGAAGCACGCACAAGAAACCATGCGGAGTTAAAGACGCAGCGTATGCCGTCAAGAGTGATACATTCTGCCATGCCTTGGTATTTTTGGGTAAAATATTGAACAGCGAGCCGATTAATATGTTTTTTTTGTTCTTTCGTGCAGGGAACGGCAATTTCTTCGGTGGAAAAGGTATGCTCCCACTTGGGCAGAACGGTTAAATCCAGCTTGTTTTTTTCCAGTAAGGAAATAGCCCGCAAGGCGGTTAAAATACCGTCATCGGTTTTATACCAGTTTTCACTGTGGAAAAAATGCCCTGAAAGTTCGCCTCCAAAATCTGCCTCCGTGCTCAGCATGTGTTGTTTCAGGTGAGAGTGCCCGGTAGGGGTAAGAAGATAGTTTGCGCCGAGCTTTTCAATTTCTTTGATGAGTTCCTGTGAGCATTTGACATCAAGCAAAAAAAGGGCATTTGGTTTTCGTGCCGTGATATCATTGATAAAAATGCTCATCAGCGCATCACTTTTCAGCACCCGGCAGTTTTTGTCCACAAGGACGACACGGTCTCCGTCCCCGTCAAGGGCAATGCCGTATTTTGCCTGATGTTCCTGCATAGTCTTGCATAAAGCCTGCAAATTCTTTTTCCGTGTGGGGTCAGGTTCATGATGGGGAAAATCCTCTTCCTCTTCGCAGAAAAGCTCGATAACATTTGCCCCTGCTTTTTTGAAAAGGTCGGCGCAGAGTTTTCCTGCGGCGCCGTTGGCTCCGTCCACCACCAGAGAGCAGGTTGATTTGGAGAGAGGGATTATGGTTTCAAGCACTTTTTCCCTGTAGCTTGGCAGACAGTCATAAACGCCAATAAAGCCTCTCGGGGAATTTTCCTGCAGGAGGAGATGGCAGTACTTCTGAGCAGTGAGAGATTTTTTTTGCAGCCTATGCAGAAATTCCTGCATGGAGCAAAAAAGTTTCTGTATTTCTGCACCGCACAGACTTGTTTTTTTGTTCCAAAGCTTAAAGCCTGTATATTCTGCGGGGTTATGGCTTGCGGTTACTTCAACGCCTGCAAAAATGCCCAGATGATGTATGGAAAAATACAGGCAGGGCGTGGGCACCAGTCCAAGGCTTATGACATGCAGTCCCTTTACGGAAAAAACTTGTGTCAGGATATCGTGATAACGGGCAGAATTTTTACGAGTATCATACCCGATTAAAAGACGCGTATGCCCTTCCTGCAAATAAAAATCAGCCAGCACAAAGCCAAGTGCATACACAAAATCATCATTAATTTCTGTATCTATTATTCCTCTGATATCGTATTCTCTAAAAATATGTGCCAGCTTTTCTATCTGCATAATTTTCTTTACTCTTTGCCTGATTATAGATACAAATAAGGACGTTTTGAAAAATTCTCTGCTGAATACAGTTGGTGAGTATAAAAGAAATTGAAAATTTTACAAGTAGGCGATGATGATTGAAAATATCCTTTTTTGTTTTGCCTTTGCACTGCAAATTTTTGCATGGATTTTGGCAGGGGGAAAAATTGGCATTCGTCCCCGCAAGGATGATACTCAAGCAAAAACTGCTTCTCAAGCGGTATGGTATAACAGCCTGCTGCTTCGGCGTGTTTATTTGTGTCTTGGGGCAGGCACAGTTGCTCTTTATGCATACGGTCAGCATGATTTTGTTTTGCTGGCAGGGCAAGGGGCGCTTTTTGCCATATTATGGTTTCGAGTTTCCCTGACAGCTGAAAAATGATGAAACAGGTGCGATTTCTTCTTATTCCCCTTTTGAAAGCAAGTTCTTTGCTTGTATTTTTCATTTGCCTTTATGTTATTTTTCAATATATAGGCGTTGATGTGCCTTCGTTTATGGCGTTGACGGAAGAATATATCCTCAGTAAAGGGGGAACAGGGCTTTTTGTTTTTTTTGTGCTGAGTGCCTTTGGAACATTTTTCTTTGTGCCGCGTCAGCTGCTCGGCTTGGTGGCGGGGTATTTTTATGGTGTTTGGCAGGCGCTTCTTGTGGTATCCTGCGGAGTGGGGCTCGGCTGTCTTTTTTCTATGGGCTACGGGAATTTTTTGGCAAAAAAATTTTTTCTGAAAAATATGCGCAGGCGTATATATTGCCTTGAAAACATTTTTGCAAAATCCACCTTTGGCATAGCTCTTGGAATACGTATTATGCCCATTGGCTGTAATACGCTGCTGAATATGCTTGTTGGAGCAACAAAAATCCCGTTTTGGAAATTTTGGGCGGGCTCTGTCCTCGGCTATATTCCCCAAAATTTCATTTTTGCCTTGCTGGGAAATGCAGGAAAAACAGAAAGCAATACCACCGTTCTGATGAGTGTTTTGCTGTACGGTTCCTTGCTAGTGGTGGGTTTTGCCATTATAAAAACCAACCTTCCCAAATATATTACCTTGAAATATTTATATAATGGTATCGTGAAAGGTGAAGGATAGATGTTTACTTCTATTTATGTGCTTGCGGCGGGTATTCCCCTTGGTTTTCTTTTTCGCAAATCAGGCTTTGCTGTCAGATGGACGGATAAACTGCTGACATTTTCCGTCTGGATTTTATTGTTTTTGCTGGGTATCGGTCTTGGCGCCGATGAAAGCCTTACCGCGCAGATGAGCACGCTGGGTCTGCAGGCGTTTTGCATTACATTTTTTGCCGTTTTGGGCTCCCTTATTTTTGCCTATGCGGTGGCAAAATGTTGGTATAAGGAAGCGCTGTACCCGGAATTGCACAGTATTTCCCATAAAAATGACAAAGAAATTGACGGCAGTAAATGGACAGCAATAAAGAGTTCCTGCATTGTGCTTTGCTTTTTTATAAGCGGGATATGTTTAGGCTGTCTGCACGTTCTTCCTGCTGAAATCAGCAATGGTTTTTATGCCCTGTGGACACTGTATATTTTGCTTTTTTTGGCAGGGATGAGTGTGGGCTTTGATTTGCATGCCTTTAAAATTATTCGGGAATTAAAAGGCACCATTCTCATTATTCCTGTGGCGACAGTGGCGGGCACAGTGCTTGGTTCCATGCTGGCGAGTGCTCTTTTGCCAAATCTTGCCATGCTTGATGCGGTGGCAGTGGGGCTTGGGCTTGGCTATTACAGCTTATCGTCAACCGTTATTTCTCAGGAAGTAAGTCCTGCGCTTGGTTCTGTGGCGTTATTATCCAATATTATGCGGGAAGTGTCTTGCCTTGTGTTTACGCCTGTTATGCTGCGTTATTTCGGCTTGTTGGGACCTCTTTTTGCAGGCGGGGCAACGTCCAATGACAGTTCCCTGCCCATTATTGCAAAATTTTGCGGAGAGCGATATGCTATTCTTGCGATTTTTACAGGAGTGGTTTTAACGCTTGCGGTGCCGTTTCTTGTTCCTTTTGTGCTCTATTTACGTTCTTTATAAGAGGTTTTTATGTTGAAAAATAAAGAAGAAATCCTTTTCCCCAAGACCCGCTCACAGCTGACAAAGCGGGATTTATTGCTCTACGAAGATACGCTCTGCAATGATTTACGGCATTTTATTCCGTTTGACAGCCATGCTCTGTATTTCCCCGTGGCAGATGAGTTGCAGGCGTATAAGTATATTGCTGAGGAAAAAAAACTTCTTCTGCCTCTTCGTTTCCATGATTTATTGCTGGGGATTTTTTTGCTCAAAGGGGTGACCGATAATGAAAAGATTTTTGCCGAGCTGCCTGCCCTTGTGCAGCTTTGCCTTGAAAAAATCCACCTCTATAAACGGGAACGGCTTGATGAAAAAAGCGGGCTTTTGCGTCCCCGCTTTTTCATGGAAAAATTAACCCGTGATGTGCAAAGCATTAATGCATATTTCCAAAGCACCATGCAGCATGATATGCAAAAGCAGGAAAATGAATTTCCCCTCACCGGCGTGAATACGCTTTCCTCGTCTTTTTTTGCTGTTTCCAATGCTTTTTCTGTTTCTGCAAATACATCTGCTTTGCAGGAAGAGACGGAACTTTCAGCCATAAACCGTCAAAGTTCCGTAGGGCTTATGGTGCTGTCCATCCTTGGTATCAAAAAAGTGCGGGAAGTCATGGGCTATCATGCGGCAGAGCGGTATTATCCCGTGCTTGCAAAAAAAATCCGTGCAAGTATCCCCGCAGATGCCTACTGCACATTGCTTGATGAAGATAACTTCGCCATTTTATTTCCCGGGGCAAGCCGAAAAATGATGGATAATCTTGCCCATGACTGCCTTGCCATTGAAGAGAATGTTCTTTTTGATACTTATAAGCGACCATTTTTAAAAGAAAAAAATGCAAAACTTTCTTTTTGTGCGGGCTATGCGCTTTTTCCGCAGGACTGGGACGGTTCATCCGATTCGAGGGCTGTGGAGGAAGTACCGTATTTATTGGTGCATAAGGCAAAAATCACGGCAAAGCGTCTGCAGGAAGCAAAGGAAAGGCAAACAGCGCTGGCAGGTATGCAAAGTTTGGCGTATCGGCAAATTGTTCTGCATGGCGGCTCTGTAACAGGAGTGCTTCCCTATGCGCAAATTCAGGTGGATTTAGGACGCGAATGCGGAGCGTATGAAGGGATGTGCTTTAGCGTTGGTTTAGGCATGGATACGCGCAAAGGTGAAATTATTTTGCGCAAAGTGTATAAAGAGTATGCGGAAGCGGAAATACTCATGCTGGAAGATCCTACAGTGACTGTCAACGCGGGGGACAGGCTTTTTTATATTGCGGAGCGTTCCTTTGCAACCATGGATATTGATAAAAAAACACGCTGTTATGCCTACAGTGATTTTGTCAATGTGGTCAATGATACTGTCGCAAGGGAAGAAAATCCCGTTTTTAGCCTTGCTTTGCTGTTTCTGCAGTGGAATGAGATGGAAGAACAGTCTTCAGAAACAGTTTCTTCCGAGCAGCATGAAAACAGGATGAAAAAAGCGGCGGCGGCACTTGCTCAGTATTTGCATAAGCATGGTTTGAAAAAAAATATTTTTGCGGAAGTGCCGACATTTGGCAGTTTGAGTTTTAACAGCATTTTGGTATATCATAAAAATGTGCAGGCTGACGCATTGCAGGCTTTGTATGCAGATGCATTGCAGCATATCCAAAAGAAATTTAATATGCGCGGAGCTGTGGGTTTATGTTCGTATCCCTATTTGCATTACAGCCCCGCCGAGATGTGGGAAAGCGTGCGGAAAGCCTTGAATTATGCCTTGCTTTTGCCGGAACCCCATGTGGGAATTTTGGATAGTTTGGCAATTAATATCAGTGCGGACAGGAAATTCAGCTTGGGTGACACCTTCGGGGCGGTGGAAGAATACCGCATGGCACTTTTAGCGGATACAGACAATATTTTAGCGTGGAACTCCCTAGGCGTTTGCCTTGCGGATTTGGGGCGGCATGCTGAAGCAAAAAATGCCTTTGAAATTGCCTACAGTAAAAATAATAAAGATTTTACAACTTGTTATAATCTCGGTACGACGTGTCTTGCTCTTGAAGATAAAAAATCAGCCAAGGAATTTTTCCTTGCAAGCCTTGCCATAAACCCCGAACATCTTTATGCCAGAATACGGCTTGGGGAAATAGCTGAAAAGGAAAGAGATTTTGAAACCGCAAGGGAGCAATATGCACTTGCCCGACAGGCTGCCCCTGAAAGTTCCGTGCCCTACCGTTCCATGGCAAAGCTTTTTATGCAGGAAGGGGATTTTGAAAATGCCCGTGAATATTTACAAAAGGCTTTGCATAAAAACAGTGAGGACGCAGTAAGCCTGCAGCTGCTCGCCGGATTGTATTTGGACAGCCGCGAAGATGCGGGACTGGCGGAAATGCTTGCACGGCAAAGTATAGCTCTTTTGCCCTATCGGCGCGCGGCATGGGCAGAGCTTGCCAGAGCCCTTGATATGCAGGGTAAAACCGGAGAAGCGCTTGAAATACGCCGTACAAGCATGAGGTTTTGATGACAAAAGAAGAACGCGTTGCTTTGGCGCAAAAACTTATGGAAGAAGAGGCAAAGGGCATGAGCGTGCAGGCTTTGGGAAATGCCGTGCTTGCTGAGGTTCTGCGGCTTGAAAAGGCAGGAGAAACTGCGGAAGCAAAGGCTTTTGAAGCGTTTTTACCCATAGACGAGGGATTTTTGGCTTCTCTTCTTCCGCTTTTAGGGCAGGAAGAATTTGAAAAAACGCTTGTATTGTATAAAGCGGAAAAAACAAAACAGCGCACAGCGTATTTAAGTTAGTTTTATCAGATTTTCTTTTATATTAAGACTGCTTTATGCTTTTCAAAACTTGACCAAAGAAGGATTGAACGATATATAGAGAAAAAATGCCTTGTATGGAGGTTCGCATGTTTGGAATTGGTACGCAGGAACTTTTAATTATTTTCATTTTAATTTTTGTTATTTTTGGAGCAAAGCGTCTTCCGTCTTTGGGAAGTGGACTTGGTAAAGCTATCCGCAATTTTAAACAAGGTGTTTCAGAACCTGATGAAATTGACATTACACCTCATAAAAATGATGATACAAAAAATGAACATAAAGAAGGGTAGCCATGATTGTTGAACAAATTTCCGTATTTCTTGAAAATAAAGCCGGCAGGCTCATGGAAGTGACAAGAACTTTGTCCGAAGCGCAGGTCAATATTCGGGCTTTGTCTTTAGCCGATACTTCTGATTTTGGAATTTTGCGTCTTATAGTAGATGACACGGACAAGGCACAAAGTGTTTTGAAAGAAAAAGGCTTTACCATTGGCAAAACAGGGGTTGTTGCGGTGGAAGTAGGCGATCATCCCGGTGGCTTGCAGGCAATTTTGGAAGTTTTTGAAAGCGCAGGCGTCAATGTGGAATATATGTATGCTTTTGTGCAGAAAAACAGTGAAAATGCAACGCTTATTTTCCGTTTGGACAGAACGGAAACAGCTCTGGAAGAATTGCAAAATCATCATATTAATGTTCTTTCCGTTGAAAAAGTTTGCGGCTCCAAGTAGGACAAAAAGGCAATGCGTGAGCATTGCTTTTTTTGTAATTTTTTAGTGACAGCGTGCAGGGAAAAATGACAGAAGAAAATACTGCAAAAATTGTGGCTGTACTTGATCTCGGCACCAATTCCGTGCGTATGAATATTGTGCAGATTGAGGCAAATGGTTCTCCGGTGCTTTTAACGCAAAAAAAAGAAATGGTGCAGCTTGGGACCGGGGCTATAAGCCATATCGCAGCCGATGCCATGGAAAGAACGTTGCAGGCACTGCGGCAATTTGCAGAAATCTGCAAAGAATATCATGTGACGGAATATCTGGCAGTTGCCACTTCTGCCGTTCGGGAAGCAGCAAACGGCAATGAGTTTTTAGCAGAAATAGAGCGGCAGACAGGCATAGTTTTTAATACTGTTTCCGGTGTTGAAGAAGCCCGCCTTATTTATAAGGGGGTTGCAAAAGATTTTCTGCCCAGTGATACGCTGCGGTTATTTTTGGATATTGGCGGCGGCAGCAGCGAATGTATAGTAGGCGATACCACTTCCTACAGGGAGCTTGACAGTGTCAAGGTTGGCTGTGTGCGTTTGGCAAACATGTTTATGGAAGATAAGCACGGCACGGTGAGTGAGCAGGAATACAGCGAAATACAAAATTATATCCGCCTTGTCATGAGCCATACGTTTGCCCGTTTATCTTCCTATGCGCTGAAAGAAATGGTCGTAAGCTCAGGTACCGCCCGCTGTCTTTTGCTTATGGCTAAGAATTTAGACAGGGAACACTGCGTGCAGGAAAATTGCCTTTCTTATGCAAGTGTGTGCAGGCTTGCCCGTTTTCTTTGTTCACAAACAGAAGAAGAGAGAAAGCAAATTATCGGTATGCACCCAAAACGGGTGAATATTATTATCCCCGGCATTGCTATTTTGCAGACTGTCATGGAAGTCCTCGGTTTTCATTCTTGCTTTGTCAGTGAAGCCGGGCTCCGTGAAGGGCTTTTACAAGAATACCTTGCAAAGCATTATGCTCCTTTCCACTCTTCAAATCCTGTGTCCATTCAGGAGCAAAGCGTTCTTAAATTAGCTAAATCAGGAAAATTTGAAGAACAGCATGCCCGTCATGTTGCGGATTTGGCACTGCGTGTATTTGACAGTGCCCGGGAATTTTCTTTGCATCATTTTACGGAGCAAAGCCGTCAGCTTCTTTATTTTGCAGGGCTTTTGCATGATATCGGTATTGCCATCGGCTATTCCGGACATGATATGCACGGCTATTATATTGTCAAAAATTATATAAATTTACTTGGCTTTACGGAAAAAAGCCGACTGGAGCTTGCTCTTCTTGTCGGTTCCCACAGAATGAAAGAAAATACCTGCCTGCAGGAATGTGATGAAATCAGCCCTGCGCAGCGAAAGGAACTGGAACACTTGTCCTGTTTTCTCAAAATTGCCGAATCCCTTGACAGAAGCTATGAGCAATACGTGGAAGACGTCTATTTTGCCGTGGAAGGGGAAGACTTGAATTTATGCATTGAATGTGCTGTGCCAACCTGTCTTGAACAAAAGAAAATCGACGAGGGTTTTCCCTTTATTAAAAAAGTTTTTCCGGATTTAAACGCCATTGTCTGGAAGATTAAAGAATAATTTTTTGCTTCGTCATTGCACGCTATACCGGCATAATACCTCATTGCCGTCATTACACCTATTGCGGGGAATGAAGTGACGCTGCAATTTTTTAAAGGCAGCAGGGTATCTCCGTTTATTTCTTCCAAATAATTGCAGAACAGAAATGGACAGCAGAGATAAAAGTTTTCCCTTGCATAAAATTGTTCTCAATAATTACCTGAACTGCTTATTTTTAATGAGAAATGCTCAAAATTGTTATTTCTTGACTTTGATTGTCGCGGCATAAGCACTGTTGCAAAGTCCCAGCAGGGCTGAGAGGACAAATAAGGTTTCTATGCCGAGAACTTTCCATATCCAGCCGCCGCAAAGGGCAATGAGCACGCTGATAAGGTGATTGACGGATAAACCTGTGGAAATGGTTGCCCGCACTTCGTCTGTCGTTTCTGATAAATCCTGCACGTATACATTGGAAGCCATGGAAGCCAATGAAATGACAGAATCTAAGATATAGTTGATACAGCAGATAATAAAGGCAATATACATGGGGAAAATATGGTGGGCAAAGCCATAGAAAAAGCAAACAATCACTAAAATCAACGTGTCTGCAATCATAACGGTTTTGTAGCCGATACGGTCAATAATTTTCCCGACAATGGGCGAAGCAAAAAAGCAGCAAATGGAAGAGACAGCAAATAAGGTGCTGATAATCATTGCGTTCGCCCCATAAAACAGAACAAGAACATAGGGACCAAAGGTTAAAAATATTTGTTTTCTTGCCCCGTAAAAGACTTCGAGGATGTAATATTTATTGTATTTTTTACGAAAATAAAATCTGCGTTTTGTTTTGTCTGTGGCGCTGTTTCCTGTCATTTGCAGGGAGGAAAAAAGCCCTAAAAGCATGACAGCCGCCGTACCCCAAAAAACGGAAGTGAATAATTCCCCTGTGCTTGCAAAAAAAGAAAATACGACAATAACAACAGCAAAACCGGCAAGATTGCCGATTTGGTACATGGCAGTCTGCAATCCAAGTGCTTCGCCTCCGTGGTCTTTTTTGGCATATTCCAAAGACAGCGTACTTCGCATGCCTACCTGCATGTGTTCGCCAAGGGAAAAAACAAACATGGCAAGAATGGCATATACCCGTACAGCAGGTACGACTGCGTGCATGCACATCCCTATCATCATAATAAGCGAGCCAATTTTATAGATTTTTTCAGCAGAAAACATATAAAGTGCAGCAAGGATAAAAATAAAGGCAAGTCCCGGAAGTTCTCGGAAAAATTCTGACACACCTTTATCAAATGCAGACATGCTGACAATTTCAGCTAAATAGTTATCGAGTATGCCTTTATATAAGCCGCAGCCAATTCCAAAAATAAGTATGGAAAGGAAAAAAGGTTTGTATTTTGCGCCGGGTTTAAAGATGTTTTGAAATTTGCTCATAGTCTTTGCTTTGGGGATAACGTTGCAGGATATAACTCATTCTTGTGACAGTATTTATAAAGAGAGTAACGCGATATTGCAACAAAAATTATGCGGCTGCCAAACGATTTTGTCTTTGAGGAAAAGATTTTTTTTGTGGAAAAAGGATAGCACAAGCAAATTTTAAAAGAGTTTTATGAAAATAATATATAATTATAGTAAGTTATTATAAAAAATTTCATTTTTTTAAATTGATATTGACATTCAATTTCAATTAAGCGATAGTGTCTTTAACGAAACGCTACAATATATTTTATGAGAAAAGGAGTGAATATGAACACAGCAGGATATAGTATTGAGTATAGGCACAGCAACGGAAATATGCATGTTGGTGTGCACGGTGAATTTAATCATAATACTGCAGATGCAGTCTTGGAGATTTTGCATACTGCCTACAAAGGCAGCGGACGTATTTTTATTGATACGGCAAAAATTCAGCACATAGTGGAAAGCGGTGCAGAATATTTTAAAACAGCCTGTGCGGTACGGGGTGTTCCCATAACCTGTTTGTTTTTTAAAGGAGAAAAGGGAAAACATCTTGGACCCAACGGCTCAAAAGTACTTTTGATGAAGGAACGGGAAAAGAAATGCTGTGGAAACTGTAAAAACTGTGCGTGTAAAAATCATAAAGCCAATTCTGCAGAAAAGAGGACATGCTGTGCAGAGTGAAAGCGCAGGGGAGAAGAAAACGGAAATTGCTGACGGCTTGAAAAGATTGTCCACAGTTTGTCAAATAAGAAGGAAAAAGAGCATTGGCTCTGCGAAGACTTTTCAAAAAGATACCTTTACGACATATATCTTATAAGAAAATTTTTTGTCTGCCATGACTGTTCATAATCTACCGTAAAGTTATGACAACCTCCTGAAAAAAACGAGTTTTAGAACTCGTTTTTTTTTTACTGCGTTATATATATTTTGAGAATTTCTTATGCAGGGGGAAAACTTTTATCGCTGCTGTCCGGTAATTGAGCGTTTACATTCTGTCAGATAACTCCAAGAGTGTAAATCTTGCAGAATGTTAAGGTTCTCGTACGCGGCGAGGCAGGAAAATGAAATATCCTCATTCGGGTGCCATAACAGTGCGAAATGATGAGGCTGTACGGGGAAATGAAAGAAGGGGTACGGACAGAGGGGGAATATCCCCCGAAGCGTACCCCTCTTTCCGAGCAGGAGTAAAACCCTTTATAACTAATGATGATATTATTAGTTACGTTAAAAAAGAGGGTTACAAACGTTATAAGCTTTCAAAAAATACGTATGAAAGTTCCATGAAAATGCCCTACTCTACCCTTTCAGGCACAATATGCGGTGCAGATGTTTTCAGGCATTGCAGGAGTTCATTGGCTTCTGTCAAGTCAGGAGCAAAAATAACGGTTGAAGCTCCCGTTCCTCCGTTTTTCCCAAACCAGCCTTTCCCGCTTACACCGTTTTTGGAAATATCCACCACGCTGAAGCCGTCCTTTTCCACAGGTTCGGAAACTTCCATACCCCGTTTGCGCATATTCTCAGCTGTTTTTTCTGCCATCAGTTCTTTGGTGAAAGGTATTTTAAAAATATTCAAAGCCACTCTTGTGAAATCTCCTTTCATAAAAACAGCAGAAACGCGGTCGCCGGCAGGAACAACCGGTTTTTCCAGTTTCCAGCCTTCGGGCAGGGTTATGGAAAAAAAACTGTTTTGTACTTCTTTGATGTTCGCTGCTTGCTGCGGAACTGTGTTTTGTTCACTATGGCGTTTGAGATGGCGGGATGAGGGGATGTGGACAGGACGGGCGTCAGAAGTATTCGGACAAGCCATGATAAACAGAAGAAAAAGTATACTTACAGCGGTAAAACGCATATTTGCCGCTCCTCTTCTTTTTTCTAAACGGTTGTCTGAAAAATAATGTATTCAGCACGCGTTATTGTGCTTTTTGAGGGAAAAGTCCTTCCGCTTTTGCTTTGAGGACAGAGAAAAACTCGTCTGCTTTTTCAACATTATCGCCTGTAATAATCGTGACAGAAACTATCCCGTTATTTTCGCCAAACCAAATAGAGCCTTTTCCTTTACCGGAAAGCTCAGCATGCCATAAGCCGTCTTTTTCTTCCAGCGGTGTAGCGGTAATTCCGCCTTTTTTCATGTTTTCAAGGGTCATTTCACCGATTTGACGAGCGCTTGCAGGCGCCTGCATGACAGAAATAGAAACAGCAGGGCTTTGGCTCATACTTGCAAAAAGAGCGGAATAGCCATTGTTGTCGGGTGCGTTTTGGATAGGGGTTGGCATACTCCAGCCGGAAGGAATAACAACACTGAAATACTTGGTATCGACTTCCTGTCCGCCCATTTCTTTAAGTTTTGGAGCTGCTGACGCTATGCTTGCAAAGCAAAAAAGAGCAGCTAACACTACGGCAAAAGAAATACGTTTCATAAATGCCTCCTCAAATGGAAAAAAGTTGGTATAGTGAGTATAATTTATAGGCATTGGAACATAACGTCAATGGTATTCGGGATAAACTGCACAAAATTATAAGGTGTAATATAAATAAAGCGCCACCAGAGCACTGCCCAGAATGGTGATGATAAGGCGGGCAAACTGCATGGAAAAAACAATAATCAGGGCAACTTTAATGGGAAAAATGCCGAGAGCAACGGGCAAATTTCTGCGCAGGGTACGGATAGGGTTGCCAATGGCACTTGCCACCAGCATGGCAAGGAGGATTTGGGCATGATTAACCATGTTTTCAGCAAGAAAATGGGAGGAAACGCTGGCAGACTGGATAAGTCCGCCAATTTGAGCAATAACAATGGCAATAAGTTCAGCGGGGAAAAATTTTGCCACTTGACAGGGAACTGCCTCTTCCCAAAAATCCAGCATGCCTGATTTAATAATCCATTCTGTCCCGAGCATAAGCGGAACAGTGATATAGCCCATGCGAAAAAGGATAGCAAAGCTTCGCAGCAAACCTTGTTTTATGGCAATCTTCCATGCAAGAGGCTCTTTTGGGCTAAGGGTCAAATGGGATAAATCCTGTTCCCCTTGCTCCTTTTGTTTGCTTATATACCAATGAACCAAAAAACAGCCGCAAATAAGTAAAAATCCTCCTGACAGCTGTATGGCAAAAAAGCCAATGCCGGCAATTCCAATCAGGGCAATAACAGGATACATAACCCGCACTGAATGGGAAAAATGGGTCAGATAGCTGTTTGCCATTCCGCCTGTTATAAGCGCCGAGGTGGGAATCTCGCCGCTTTTATGGCTTGCCACAAGCATGCTGTTTGCCCCTACGGAGGAATAAAGGGCAATGGGCATGGCAAGTCCGATAATTTCCGGGAGGCGCGCTTTTTGGGTAATTTTTATGAGCCCCTTGCCAAGGCAGCGGTACCATTGCCTTGCCTCCATGAGCGAACCGATAAATGCGGCAATACCCACCATGAGAAAAAGGCGTCCAATTGTTTTGCATTTTGCAAGGATTTTTTCAAATGGTGCTGCTTTTTTTTCGCCTTTTACTGTTTTGCCTGATTTGCCTGCTTCGCCTGATGTACGTTTTTCCTGTGTCATTAGCTGATCTTGCAGATAACGTTTTGCATTATCCAGTTCTGCCTGTTCGCCGGCGGAAATTTTGGTATTGGCATGAACAGCAAAATCTTTGCGGGGCATGTTGAGGGTCAGATAAAGAGCAAAGCAAAGGGCAGCAACAAGAAAGAGGCAGCGCAAAGGTGATTGCCAAGGGTATTGTTTTTTTGTTTTTTTATGCATAAAAAGGGGAAAAACGCCAAGCAGAGGACTTGGCGTTTATTTAAAGTTTAGTGAGAAAGAATGGTGCCGTCTTTGATATTATCGTGGCTGTTTTGCGTGTGCTCCATAAAAATTGCCTGAATACCGTCAAGCGAGCCTAAACCGTCGAGCACCGTATGTACTTCAAAGCCGTTTTGCATGAGCATACTTTTCCAGCTGTCTTCCTCTTCGCCTGCCATATCATTTTTTGCATGATCGCCTGCTACAATCATGAAGGGTCTGAGCCAAACTTTTTTTACCTTTGTTTGTTTGAGTTCTGCAAGGGTATTTTCAAAGGCTAATGCTCCTTCAACAGTTGCCAGCCAACATTTTGGGTCAGCTTTATGGAAGGCATCGGCTGCTGCCAGCAGGCTTAAATCTCCTGTTCCTCTGTCATTGCCGTGTCCCATGAGGATAACCGCATCCTCTTTTGTTCGTTCCTCGGGAAGGGCGGCAAGGACAACGGCAATGATTTTGTCTAAATCCTCTTTAGATGAGAGAAGCGGATGCCCCATGATGACAGAATCGAAATTTTTGCTGTTTATTTCCATATAACGGCTGATGAGGCGGCAGATTTTCATGTATTCTTCAGCGGGAACCACGTGCAGGGATTGGATTTTTACATCTTTGTAGCCATTTTTTACAGCATAATCCAAAGCTTCGCTGATGGAATAGACAACCTGTTTTTCCTTGTTCAGCTTAGCCCGGATAATATTGGAAGAATATGCCCAAATAACAGTGTCGCCCTTTTTTTCATAGGCTGTTTTAATTGCAGTCAAAGATTTGGCTGCTTCTTTGTCACTTGTGCCAAAAGCCGCTAAAATGGTCAGCTCTTTTGCAAAACAGGGGTTTGGAACGGATAAAGGGGAAAAGGAAAGAACAAAAACGGAAATAAGAAAAGACACAAGCAAGACGCTTGCTTTTGCAAGAAAACGATTCATATGCACTCCTTGTTCAGAAACCGTGAACAACAGTAAAATTCTTAGAGGCTGGTTTTCCGGCTCAAGGATCAACCTGTTTTATGCCTTCCCATTTTCACAGTGGCGTGTATAAAACAGTCCCCTTTCACGGCTACGGTCTAGCGTTTTTAACTTCCCATTTACCTGCATATGCAGAACCTGTAAGTAAAAAGAATAGTATAGACATTATCAGGAAAAGTCAAGAATGAGACATGATACTTGTTTTGTTTAATGGGCGAAGCGATTATTTTGCCGACGGAGAAAATGTAAAGGAAGCAACAAATTCCCATGGGAAATTGAGCATGACTTTGGTGTGTCCCTGCTTTGTTTTGAGATATTCCAACACACCTGTCAAATCTCTGGACAGGCTGTGTTCAAGGGCAATACTGTTGGCGTTTGGGGTCGTTTCTCTGATATGTCCGAAACGTTTAAAATTCATGCCGTGGCTGGTGATATATTTTCTGAAATAAATATCATCGCCGTAGGTGCCGACAATATCTTCATCATATCCGTTGAAATTTAAAAAAGTAGATTTTAAAATGGCAAAAATATTAGGCACGCATAGTGCATGTTTTGCTCTTGCATATCCGTTTTCTGTTAAAACTTGTCTGTGAAAGACAATCATTTCATCGGGATTGATTTTTCCGTATATTAAGCTTTCGAGAGTTTTTTCTTCAACAACAAAATCAAGGTCAGAAAAAACAAGTTTACTGCACTGTGAATAACAGGCTCCCAGATTCCGTGCTCCGCAGGAATTCCATGCTTTATCTTCAAGAATTCTGAGAAGCGTTATATTTAAATTAAATGTATTTTCAGGGATAGTTAAAGGATTGGGGGAGCCATCGTCCACCAAAATGAGCTCCATTTGATTTTTGATGCTCTCATCATAGCTGTCGTATACGGACAGCATGTCATAGAGAGGCGTGAAATCGCTTTTATTGATGTAAATGCCGTAAATGAGAGAAATTTTGGGAGCGTTAATAAAGGAATCTGTTTCCAAAGAAAGGGTTTCTGGCAGGCGTTTATAGGTAACCGTTCCTTCGCTGAGTTTATCCATAACCGTTTTTTTTCTTAAAAATTTGGGAACAAGATTCATATCGTTTCCTTTACAAAACAATTTTGGGTAGTATAGCCGGCAAGATAAGAAAAGTAAACACTTTTTCCGTTAACCGCTAAGGTATTTCCCAAAAACAGCAATACTTATCGCTCTGCAAAAAGATTTGCCTATTTCCGCAAAATTTGGCTTATGGCATACAAAAACAGGAACAAAGCGTTTTTTATTTCGAACAACGCAAAAAAAAGGAGCGAAAAATCGCTCCTTTTTTTATATGGTTGTAAGCTGATGAATTACTCTTGGTCAAAGTCAACCAGAATGGGGTTTTCTTCAAGTTCCATGAGGAATTTATCAGGTCTTTCCTTTTGTTCCGGAACAGTAATATCCTGATGGACATATTCACGGTAACCGGTACCTGCAGGGATAAGACGACCGACAATAACGTTTTCTTTTAAGCCGCGCAGTGAGTCGTGTTTACCCTTGAGGGAAGCTTCGGTAAGAACCTTTGTTGTTTCTTGGAAGGATGCCGCAGCAACCCATGAAAGAGAAGACAAGGAAGCTTGCGTAATACCAAGAACCAGAGGTTCGGCGGTAGCAGGCTGTCTGCCTTCATTGACTGCCTTTTGGTTTTCTTCTCTAAATTCCGTCTTATCCACTTGTTCCCCGATAAGGAAGGTGGTGTCGCCCGGATCAAGGATAGAAACCTTTTTGAGCATCTGGCGGACAATAACTTCAATGTGTTTATCGTCAATGGCAACACCTTGGAAACGGTACACTTCCTGAATTTCGTCAACAAGATAGCGGGCAAGGTGTTTTTCGCCGCGTGTTTTCAAAATATCATGGAGTTCCGGATGACCTTCTGTGAGCAGATCGCCTGCGTCCACAAAGTCGCCGTCAGAAACAATGATATGTTTACCCTTAGGAATGAGGTATTCTTTTGCTTCCCCTGTATCGGGACGGACAACGATTTTTCTCTTTCCTTTGGATTCGCCTGAAAATTCAACACTGCCTGCGATTTCAGAAACAACAGCCATATCCTTGGGTTTTCGGACTTCAAAGAGTTCGGCAACACGGGGAAGACCGCCGACGATATCCTTTGTTTTTGAAGATTCGCGAGGCTTACGGGCAATAATATCACCGGCAGCAATAGTCTGTCCTTCTTTTACCATCAAAATTGCTCCCACGGGCATTGCATAGGTTGCAGGGCTTGCAGGTGCAGTGCCATGGGCAGGACGGGTTTTGATAACGCCGTTTTCATCGGTCACGGAAAGGGCAGGACGGAAGTTTGTTGTCCGGTAGTCAATAATGGTTTGTGAAGTTTGGTGTGTTGCTTCGTCCATTTTATCCTGAACGGTTTTGCCTTCGATAATATCGGAGAAGCGGATGACACCGTCAACTTCAGATACATAGGGTTCCACTGACGGATCCCATTCAGCCAGTTTATCGCCTTTTTTCACTGCCTGCTGATCGGTAACAAAAAGTCTGGCGCCGTTAGGCAGAATATATTTTTCTACTTCTCTTCCCTGATCGTCAATAATGCTTACCTGACCGCTCTTGCCAAGAACAGTGGTTACACCGTCTTTATTGACAACAGTGCGGACACGGGTAAGAACGGCATTTCCGGAATACTGGGCAAAGTAGTTGGATTGTTCAACCTTACGGGAAGCCGTACCGCCGATGTGGAAGGTACGCATGGTAAGCTGCGTTCCCGGTTCCCCAATGGACTGCGCTGCAATGGTACCAACGGTTTCGCCGACGTTGACAAGGTGTCCGCGGGCAAGGTCACGTCCGTAACATTTTGCACAGATACCGCGTTCGGCCTTACAGGTAAGGGCAGAGCGGACAGTAACTGCAGTAATGCCGATTTCTTCGATTTTTTCGGCAATTTCTTTTGTTACCAAGGTATTTTCAGGGAAAACAAGTTCACGGGTGGCAGGGTGGTAAACAGGGTAGAGCAAGGTTCTGCCCATGATGCGTTCTTTCAGGGTCAGCTTTACGTCCGTACCGTCCATGAGCGCTGTCATTTCGATACCGTCAACAGTGCCGCAGTCTTCCATGGAAACAATAACATCTTGGACAACGTCAACAAGACGACGGGTCAGGTAACCTGAGTTTGCCGTCTTCAAAGCGGTATCGGCAAGACCTTTACGGGCTCCGTGGGTTGAGGTGAAGTATTGAAGCACAGTCAGCCCTTCACGGAAGGAAGAAGTAATAGGTGTTTCAATAATATCCCCTGAAGGTTTAGCCATAAGACCACGCATACCTGCAAGCTGTCTCATTTGGTCAGCGTTACCGCGGGCACCTGAGTTTGACATCATGTAGATTGGATTGAAGCTTGTATCTTCGTGGGTTTCCCCCTTGGCGTTCTTGACCTTATCCACGGAAATTTCTTTAACCATTTCTTTGGAAACGGCATCTGTGGTATTGGTCCATACGTCAATAACCTTATTATATTTTTCCGTTCTGGTAATGATACCGTCACGGTACTGGCGGGTGATATCGTCAACTTCGCTTTGTGCCTTGTCGATAATAGCTTTTTTGCGTGTAGGAATAATCATATCCTTAACGCCAATGGTTACGCCTGCACGGGTAGCAAATTCATACCCGACAGCTTTTAAGCGGTCGCAAAGAATTACGGTTGCTTTAATACCGGACAGTTCGTAACAGATACTTACCAGTCTGCCAATGGTTTTCTTGGTAAGAATAGTGTTGACTTCCTTGAAAGGAAGGGTATGGGGGAGGCGTTCCCAAACAAGGATACGACCCACAGTTGTATCCACAAGTTTGCCGTCTTCCATACGCACTTTAATCCGTGCATGCAAATCAACAGTGCCGGCATCATAGGCAGCTTCAACTTCCCATGGTGCACAGAAAATCATGCCTTCGCCCTTTTCAAAAGAACGGTCGACAGTCATGTAATAAAGACCAAGAACAATGTCTTGTGACGGAATAATTACAGGATTGCCGTTTGCAGGGGAAAGAATGTTGTTGGTACTCATCATGAGCACGCGGCATTCGATTTGTGCTTCCACAGAAAGCGGAATATGCACAGCCATTTGGTCACCGTCAAAGTCAGCGTTATAGGCTGTACAAACGAGCGGGTGCAGCTGGATAGCCTTTCCTTCCACAAGCAGGGGTTCAAATGCCTGAATACCAAGACGGTGCAGGGTAGGTGCACGGTTGAGCAAAATGGGGTATTCACGGACAACTTCAGATAAAATATCCCATACAACCAACTCTTCTCTTTCCACCATTTTCTTTGCACTCTTAATGGTGGACGCATGACCGCGTTTTTCCAGCTCAGAGTAGATAAATGGTTTAAAGAGCTCAAGAGCCATTTTCTTCGGCAGACCGCATTGGTGCAGTTTGAGGTTAGGACCTACAACAATAACGGAACGACCGGAGTAGTCGACACGTTTACCGAGAAGGTTCTGACGGAAGCGTCCCTGCTTGCCTTTAATCATATCGGACAAGGATTTCAAAGGACGTCCGTTTGTACCGGTAATGGCACGTCCGCGGCGGCCGTTATCGAAAAGTGCATCCACAGCTTCTTGAAGCATACGCTTTTCGTTACGGATAATAATATCGGGAGCACCCAGTTCTTTTAAGCGTTTTAAACGGTTGTTGCGGTTGATAACACGGCGGTATAAATCGTTTAAATCGGAAGTTGCAAAGCGTCCGCCGTCAAGGGGCACAAGAGGACGTAAATCCGGCGGAATAACGGGGATAACTTCCAAAATCATCCACTCAGGCTTGTTTTCACTTTCGAGGAATGCTTCCACAACTTTGAGGCGTTTAGTCAGTTTTTTCTTTTTGGTTTGGCTCTTGGTGGTATGGGATTCTTCCCGAAGTTCGGTACGTAATTTTTCAAGGTCAAGTTCACGCAAAAGTTCGTGGACAGCTTCAGCACCCATGCCCACACGAAGGGCATCTTCACCGAAACGCTCGATAATCTGATAATAGTGATCTTCGGAAATAACCTGAAGTTTTGAAAGGTTTGTGGAACCCGGATCCAAAACTACATAGGAGTCAAAATATAATACCTTTTCCAAGTCGTTCATGGTCATGTCAAGGAGCATGCCGATTTTGGAAGGAAGTGTTTTTAAGAACCAAATATGGGCAACCGGTGCAGCAAGCTCAATGTGACCCATACGTTCACGGCGAACTTTTGATGCAATAACTTCAACTCCGCACTTTTCACAAACAATACCGCGGTGTTTCATGCGTTTATACTTACCGCAGTTACATTCATAGTCTTTGACCGGTCCAAAAATCTTGGCGCAGAAAAGTCCGTCGCGTTCCGGTTTGAACGTACGATAGTTGATAGTTTCCGGTTTTTTTACTTCACCAAAAGACCACTCACGGATATTTTCAGGAGAGGCAATGGTGATTTGAATGGATTTTAAGTTGCGAATATTAGTTACACCGGTATTTGCGTTGCTGCGCACGGAGAACAAATCGTCCAAACTCATTTTTTTCTCCCTTTGTCAGGGTTTGGGCGGGGAAATACCCCGCCTTTATGTCATCGCGTTTAGCGAACCAATCTTTTATTCTTCTTCAGTTGTAATCGCAGGCTGTGTAAAACTGCTGCGTTTCGGGCGTTTTTTGCCTTCTTCCTGGTGAAGATTTACATTCAGACCAAGACTCATGAGTTCTTTTACAAGAACGTTAAAGGATTCCGGAAGACCGGCTTCTAAGAAGTTATCACCCTTAACAATCTTTTCGTACATCTTTACACGACCGGATACGTCGTCAGATTTTACGGTTAAGAATTCCTGCAAGAGATAGGAAGCACCATAGGCTTCGAGCGCCCATACTTCCATTTCCCCAAGTCTTTGCCCGCCGAATTGAGCCTTACCGCCCAGTGGCTGCTGGGTAACAAGGGAGTAAGGACCGGTTGAACGGGCATGGATTTTTTCGTCAACCAAGTGGTGGAGTTTGAGGTAATACATAACCCCTGTTGTGACACGGTTTTGGAACGGTTCACCTGTTCTGCCGTCATAAAGCACGCTCTTTCCGTCATTGGGAAGTCCCGCTCTTTCAAGCCATGACCAGATTTGTTCTTCTCTTGCACCGTCAAAAACAGGTGTTTTTGTCACAATACCTTTTCGCAGTTCCCGTACAGCTTTTTTGAAGGTTTCATCATCCATGCCGTCCACAAGGGCGTCAATGTCAAGTCCTTCCATTTCTGAGGAGAAGATGTCTTTTACTTCTTTGCGGACTGTCGCAAGGGCAGTGCCGTTGTCAATCATATCCGCAAGCTGAATACCAAGTTCTTTTGCAGCCCAGCCTAAGTGGGTTTCCAAAATTTGTCCGATATTCATACGGGAAGGCACACCAAGCGGGTTCAAAACAATATCCACAGGACGACCGTCAGCAAAGAACGGCATATCCTCTTCGGGAAGAATACAGGATACAACCCCTTTGTTACCGTGGCGTCCTGCCATTTTGTCACCCACAGAAAGTTTACGTTTAACAGCAATGTAAACTTTTGCCATTTTGATAACGCCCGGAGGCAAATCGTCGCCTTCGGTAACTTTTTCCCGTTTTGCGTCATACAATTTTTTAATAATATCCACCTGCTTGTCATAGGCGTCAAGCATTGCGGCAATTTCTTCGTTCACGTTAGCGTTTTTAAAGGCAGCAACGAGTTTTTTTACAGGAAGATCCTGCATAACATTCCATGAAAGTTTCTCGCCTTTTTTCGCGAGCACTTCATCTTTGCGTTTGCCTTGGATTTCCGCAGCAAGTTCTTTGCCTTCGCAAATTTCACGCAGCCGTTCACGGGTACGGCTGGTGAGTGCGCGAATGTGATCGGCTTCCTTCTTGTCGAGTTTTGCTATTTCGTAATTTTCAATTTCGTGTGTTCTTTCGTCTTTTTCTCCGGAACGGCGGTTGAAAAGCTTTACGTCAATAACAGTTCCTTCAATTCCCGGAGGAACTTTCAAAGAAGTATTTTTTACATCACGAGCCTTGTCCCCGAAAATAGCACGCAAAAGTTTTTCTTCAGGGGTGAGCTGCGTTTCGCCCTTCGGTGTAATTTTACCAACCAGAATATCATCAGGCTTTACTGGTGCGCCAATACGGATAACACCGCTGCTGTCAAGGTTGCGGAGCATATCGTCACTGACGTTCGGAATATCGCTGGTGATTTCTTCAGGTCCGAGCTTGGTGTCGCGGGCAACCACTTCAAATTCTTCAATATGGACAGAAGTATAAATATCTTCTTTGACCATTTTTTCAGAAATAAGAACAGAGTCTTCGTAGTTGTAACCGCACCATGGCATGAACGCGACAGTGAGGTTTTTACCGAGGGCAAGTTCCCCTTGGTCGATGCCGGGACCGTCTGCAAGGATATCGCCTTTTTTGAAGCGCTGACCGGGCATACAGCTTGGTTTTTGACCAAAGCAGGAATTTTGGTTGGATTTATGGAATTTCAAAAGATTATAGGTACGTACACCGCCATAATCTTCCATATATAAATCATCATAGGCAACAATAATGCGTTCTGCATCCGCATAGCGGACAACGCCGTCCCCCTCTGCCACAAGACAGGCACCGGAGTCACGGGCAACGTCAATTTCCATGCCTGTGCCGACAAGCGGACGTTCAGAGCGGAGAAGCGGCACAGCCTGACGCTGCATGTTTGAACCCATGAGCGCACGGTTTGCGTCATCGTGTTCAAGGAAGGGGATAAGGGCGGCGGAAATAGAAACCATTTGTCCGGGGGAAACGTCCTGCAGGGTAATTTCTTCTTTGGTAACCTGCAAAACGTCGCCGTCTGTTGAACGGGCAGTAATCAAATCTCCTTTCAAAGTACCGTCTTTTTCTGTTGGAACTGTAGCTTGTGCAATGATTTGATTGAGTTCTCTTGTTGCGTCAACATGGACAATTTCATTGGTTACTTTACCGTCTTTAACAACGCGGTACGGTGTTTCAATGAAACCGAATTCATTGACTTTTGCATAGGTTGTCAAAGAAACGATAAGACCGATGTTTGGTCCTTCAGGCGTTTCAATAGGACAAATACGTCCATAGTGGGAGGAGTGAACGTCACGAACTTCAAAACCTGCCCGTTCACGGGTAAGACCACCGGGACCAAGGGCAGAAAGACGGCGTTTATGGGTCACTTCTGACAGGGAGTTGGTTTGGTCCATGAACTGGGAAAGCTGGCTTGTGCCGAAAAATTCCTTGAGCACAGCTGCCACAGGTTTTGGATTGATTAAATCGTGAGGCATTAAAGAGCTGACTTCCTGAATGCTCATGCGTTCTTTAATTGCCCGTTCCATACGTACCAAACCGATGCGGTATTGGTTTTCAACAAGTTCACCGACAAGGCGGACACGGCGGTTGCCAAGGTGGTCAATATCGTCAGCTGCGGCATGGGTGTCTTTCAAATTGACAAGCACTTTCATGGCAGAGAGAATATCGTTGTCAGTCAAAGTACGTAAATTTGTATCTTCATTTATTCCAAGACGTTGGTTGATTTTATAGCGGCCAACGGAAGATAAGTCATAGTAGTCGATATTGCGGAAAAGATTATTGAAAAATGTAGCCGCAATTTCAGGGGTGGGAGGAGAGCTCGGGCGCAGTCTGCGGTAGATTTCTTCCTGTGCTTTTTCCTGATTGATGGTTTTATCAATGGCAAGGGTATCACGGATGGAAGAAGAAGTATCTGTTCCGCGGGTATAAAGAATTTGAATATCGCGAATTCCGGCTTCATGGATTTCCGCAACTAAACCTGCAGTCAGTTCATCTCCGGCTTCAGCAATAATTTCGCCGGTTTGAGGATTGACAAGGTCGTTTGCAAGGAAAAGACCGAGGATGGAGGCGGGATCAACTTCCAAATATTCTCTTCCGGAATTGCAGAGGTTGCGCCAGTCACGGGTAGTCATGACTTTGCCCTGCTTAATGATCACATTGCCGTCTTTGTCGGTCACTTCTGCATAGCAGGGTTCTTTGCGGTACATTTCTTTTTGGATTTTCCAAAGAACTTTATTTTCTTCCAGACGATATTCTTCTTTTTTGTAGAACGTATCCAAAATTTCCGTCTTGGTCATGCCCATGGCTTTTAAAAGCACGGTGGCAGGCATTTTACGGCGTCTGTCTATACGAACATAGAGAATATCCTTGTGGTCAAAGTCAAAATCAAGCCATGAACCGCGCATGGGAATAACTCGGCAGGAATACAGGACCTTGTGGGATGTATGTGTTTTTCCGCCGTCATGTTCAAAGATTATGCCGGGAGAACGCTGTAATTGGTTCACAATAACACGTTCTGTACCGTTAATAATAAAGGTACCTTTTTCTGTCATCAGGGGGAGAGTGCCGAAATAGATATCTTGTTCTTTTCCGTCACGGAAGGTACGGTTGCCGGTTGTTTCGTCCACATCATAGATGTCCAGACGAACTTTCAGCCGGATAGGAGCTTCATAAGTAAGACCTTTGGAAATACATTCTGCCTGGTCGTACTTAGGTTCGCTGATGTCGTAGCTTAGATATTCCAAGCTGGCAGTGCGGTTAAAGTCTTCAATGGGAAAAACGGAACGGAATACGCCTTCAAGACCTTCATCGGGCAGGCGTTCTTTTCTTCCTTCCTGCAAAAAGACTTTGTAAGAGTCCACCTGTAAATTGAGCAGGTGGGGAATAGGTATGGAAACCTTGATTTTACCGAATTGCTTCGTTAATTGGCCCATTACTTTACCTCAAAATGGTTTTTCCTGTTCTGTCACAGGAAAGTTCTCCCAAAAAATGATTTTTTTGGCAGGCTAGTTAACGCTAAAAAAAACACGAAAAAGCCCCCAACTTTTCTTATGAAAAATTAGGAGATAAATTCTGTGTTGCTCTTAGTATCTGTTTGAATTGTTTGCACAATTTCCTTTTTTTGTTTAATCCGAAGGATAAAGAAGTGTCCTTTGGAATTAGAAAAAATAGCTTTTTTTATGTTAAATAGCAAGCTTTTTTTAAAAAAAATTTAAAATTTTTTAAGGTGTTAAAAAAGAGAAAAAAGTAAAAGACGGATGAAAAAATCTGAAAAAAAATTTGTGATAAAATGCCCAATATTGACAGGGAATAGGAAAGTCTGTATAGAATTAACAACCTTACACAAATCTGTTATGCAAAATGTGAATAGTCATTGCTGCAGGAAAACATTTTGCCCGTGTGTTAAATAAATTTACCCTCAAAGGGGCGTCTATGAGTAACGGTATGAAAACAATTTTGGTTATGGTACTCTGCCTGACTGCATTTTCTTTTGTAAATGCAAAAGCAAGCAGTGACGAAGTAAAACAGTCTTTTGGCGTTACCCCGCAAAAAATGATAGGCATTACGATGAAAGACGGTGATGCTCTTCACGATTTGCATGTTGCAAAAGCTGAAGAAGCAGGCAAAGACTGTACAGTTTGCCATATTGATGAAAATTATGAAGCATTTATGGCTGTTGATAAAGAAAAAACGCAGGATGACAAAGTTGCTTACTTGCATACAAATTGCGTAAAATGTCATAAAAATGTCGGCGCAGGACCAAATATCACTGCCTGCCGCAGCTGTCATACTGACAAATATGCTGCAAAGTAACGGATAATGGGGAGGTTTAAAATATGTTGAATTTTCTTTACGGACCACTTTTATACATCGCCATTGCAGTTTTTGTTATTGGTATGATTGTTCGTGTCGTGTTATATATTAACGGATTAAGCCAAAAACTTGATAGAGTTGCCTACAAACCCCAAATGGGTTTAGGCTTGCAGGGAGCCGTTCATTCTATTTTTAAATGGATACTTCCCGGCGGAACCCGCTCTTGGCGTATCAATCCTTTTATGACAATTGTCTTTTTTATGTTCCATATCGGCATGGTGCTTCTGCCGTTATTCCTCTTGCAGCATGCTGTTGTGATTGAATATTTATTCGGTATTTCTTTGCCTTCACTTCCTGCTCCCCTTGCTGATACGCTGAGCATTGTTGCCTTTTTCGGACTTCTTGGTCTTGCCTACCGCAGAGTTTCCTGCCCTACTGCAAAAGCTCTGACCACAAAGCAAGATTGGCTTGTGCTGCTACTTGCAGGTTTGCCGCTTATTACTGGTATTTTGTTCCGTTTCAGTACTTCAAGCTATGCATTCTGGGAAGTCGCTCATATTCTTACCGCTGAAATTTTCCTTATTGCTGCACCGTTTACAAAACTTTCCCATATTGTTTTGTTCTTCATGTCACGTGCACAAATAGGTATGGACTATGCTATTAAACGCGGCGGACACAATCGCGGTCCTGCTTTCCCGTGGTAATTTTCTTGATAATTTTAATATAATTTCTATTTTGTTAACATGAAACCTTAGAGAAGGAGCTGACAATGCCTGAAGGTATTTATTGCAAAAGAGAGCCGATTACAACGGCTGAAGGAATAAAACATCTTTTGAGTGATAAGGGTGGCAAACAATATTACGAAGAAATGAAACATCTGGAAGTAGATGTGGATATGCTTCGCAAAGACTTGGAAACAACCTGCAAAAGCCGTACCCGTACATGGCTTGAAATGTGCGCACACTGCGGCATGTGTGCGGAAAGCTGTTTTCTTTATACTGCCAATAACAAAGATCCGAAGCAAATTCCTTCCTACAAAATCCAGCATACCCTCGGTGAAATGATACGCCGTAAAGGAAATGTGGACACGGCATTTATGCTGCATGCCATGGAGGTTGCATGGAGCCAATGTACAACCTGTAACCGCTGTTCCATGTACTGTCCTTACGGTATTGATACCGGGGTGATGATTAGCTATATGCGCGGTCTTTTGTTTCACCAAGGCTTTGTGCCGTGGGAGCTCAAAATCGGTTCCGGCATGCACAGGGTTTACGGTGCGCAAATGGACATTACCAGCGAAGATTTTGTGGACACCTGTGAATGGATGGTGGAAGAAAACGAAGAAGAATGGCCGGGTCTTGAAATTCCTATTGATAAGGAAGACGCGGACATTATGTATGTCATCAATGCCCGTGAAGTAAAACATTATCCCAACGACCTTGCTGAAGCTGCTATTTTATTCCATATTGCCGGTGAGAACTGGACTATGCCCAGCGTAGGCTGGGACTGCACCTCCCTGACCCTCTATGCAGGGGACTGGGAAGGCTGTACGCAGAATGTGAACCGCATTTATGACTCCATTAAACGTTTAAGACCAAAAACTGTTGTCACCACGGAATGCGGACATGCTTTCCGCGCTTCTGCCATTGAAGGTCCTTACTGGGCAGGTATTGAAAACGGTGAACCTCCGGTACGTTTTGTGCATTATGTGGAATGGGTTGCCGAAGCTCTGAAATCAGGCAAATTAAAAATTGACCCTGCCAAGCGGATTAAAACACCTATTACTCTGCAGGATTCCTGTAACTATGTGCGCAACTTCGGGCTTTCCAATGCAACACGCACAATTATGAGTTATATTGCGGAAGATTTCCATGAAATGGAAAATAACAGAGAACATAATTTCTGCTGCGGCGGCGGCGGAGGTTTCAACGGTGTTGGCATTTACCGTGAACAGCGTAATATCGGTCTGCGCCCAAAACTCGACCAAATCAGAGCAACCGGCTGTAATCAGGTTGTTGCTCCCTGTCATAACTGCTGGGACGCAATCCGTGATATGAAAGAAGTCTATGAAGAAGATGCCAAGGATTTGGAATGGTTCTTCTTAAAACCTTTGCTCCTCAAAATGGTTATTGTGCCTGACCACTTGAAACCACAGGAAGAAGCTGAAGAATAAAAAAAGGCGTACAATGTACGCCTTTTTTTTTTGGGAAAATTTTTATTGCAAAAATTTGATTAACTGCCTATAATCAATGCTTATTTATGCGTATAAAGGAATGTCTATGCTGCAGCTTGCTGAATTAAAAACATGGTGTCAGAATTTGACAGAACAATATCAATCTCTTTGGAGGAGGCTTTGACCTCAAACAAAAAGAAGAACGATTACAGAGTATTGAAACACAAATTTCTGCACCTGATGTTTGGAACGACCAGACTAAGCTCACTCCCCTGCTCAAGGAAAAACGCCGCTTAGAAGAAGAAATTGCTGAATATAAAGATTTGGAGCGCGCCTTCACGGATATGCAGGACTGGCTTGTTTTTGCTGAAGAAGGGGAAGAAGAAGCCCTTATTTCTTTGAATGAACAGGCAGAAAATTTGCATGCACTTTTAGATACCACAGAAATGGCGATTTTGCTGAGCGATGAAACCGACCATATGGACGCAATTTTGGATATCCATCCGGGAGCAGGCGGAACCGAAGCGCAGGACTGGGCGGCTATGCTGGAACGCATGTATTTCCGCTATGCTGATTTGAAGCATTACAAGGTTGAAATCTTAGATTATCTGGCTGGCGAAGAAGCAGGCACAAAAAGCATTACTTTTCGCATACAGGGGGCAAATGCCTATGGTTTTTTGAAAGGGGAAAAGGGCATACACAGGCTAATCCGCATTTCTCCTTTTGACAGCTCCGGGCGCAGACATACCTCTTTTGCCTCCGTTGATGTGCTTCCTGATGCCAGTGAAGATATTAATATTGTAATTAAAGAAGAGGACTTACGCATTGATGTGTACCGGGCTTCAGGAGCAGGCGGACAGCATGTTAATAAAACAGAATCCGCTGTGCGCATAACCCATATTCCCACGGGTATTGTTGCCCAGTGCCAAAATGAAAAATCCCAGCACAGCAACAAAGAATCAGCCATGCGGATTTTGAAGGCACGGCTTTACGAACATGAGCGCAGTAAACGGGACGCAGCAAAACAGGCGGATTATGCAGGCAAGGATTTGATTTCTTTCGGCAGTCAAATCCGTACCTATACCATGCAGCCTTACCGATTGGTAAAAGATCATCGGACAAACAGTGAAATGGGCGATGTGGATGCGGTTCTTGACGGAAAACTTGATACATTTATTCGTGATTATTTACTTTTTGCCCATGAGCAAAAAAATAAAGGATAAGTTATGCTGGACAGTGCAAGTCAATGGAACTTACTTGCGGATTGTGCAAAAGACTGGGGGTTTTGCTGTGATGCAGCTCAAACTGTGCCAAATGAAAGCTCAAAACCGCAATTTTCTTTGCAGGATGTGGTCGATACCTTCCAAAAAGAGGATGGTTTTGAGAACTATGCCCCTTTGACCCACCTTGTGCATTTTGCCAATTTGAATGAACAGGAAGAAAAAGCTCTCCTTTATGAGATTATGGGAAACCCGAAAAATGCAACGGTGTGGCAATTGTGTTTAATGGGCTACAGCAAGGAAAATTTTGCAAAATTTTCTGAAAGTCTGCAAAGTCCGTTAGAGGGCGTGGAAGCATGGCTTTTAGAAGGGATAAAAAAAGGGTGGCTGCGGAAAATAGAAAAGGAATATAATTTGACGCTCTTGGAATATCCTCTCTTTATTCACCGCCTGCAGCGGGAATGCCAATGCGCAGATGTTTTCACCTTGGGGCTTGTCAAAATTCAGGCGTCAGATTTGGTGCATGATTTAATAATGCAAAGTTTTGCAAAATATCTTACCCTTGATGATTATATCAGTAAAATTGGTGGGTTAGGTTATGTCCTTGTGCTTTCCGGACGGAAGAATTTTTCCGCAAGCGCTGTTATGGAAAAAATCAGCGATGAATTAGAACAAAAATTGCATAAGGAACATATTGCCCTTGAATTTAATGTCGGGCTGTCGGAATTTTGTTCTTCGGATACTGCGGAGAAATTGCTTGATAATGCAAAGCAGGCTCTTTCTTTGCCAAGCCCTGCCGGAATCAAAGTGAAATCATTTATTAATCAAGAGAAAAAACAAGAAAATAATTCATTTGTTCATTCCAATGAAAAGCGTTTTCTTTTCTTTGGCGTGCAATAAGGGACAGGTTACAAGTATGAATACAATGAGTTTAGCCATTATGAGCGGTAAGGGGGGAGTAGGCAAAAGTAATCTTTCCCTGAATATGGGGTACAGCCTCGCACAAAAAGGGCATGCGCTTTTGCTTATGGACTGTGACTTGGGGCTGGCAAACCTTGACGTTTTACTTGGAATTACTCCCGAACAAAATTTACAGGATGTCCTTTTAAGCGGTGCCGATGTGAAAAATGCGATTATCCCGCTTGAAAAAAATACCGCAGAGGCATTTGATATTTTGCCCGCTGCCTCAGGGGTGCCGGAACTTACGGATATGAATAATGATATGCGGGACTTGCTTATTAAACGCATCAATCCTGCACTGCGCGGTTATGATATTATTCTTATGGATTTGGGAGCGGGTATCCACGGCACGGTACAGTCCTTTGCCGCCATGGCGGCAATTCGGGTTATTGTGCTCACTCCTGAACCCACTGCGCTGACGGACGCCTATGCTTTGATCAAGGTGCTCAGTCAGGATTTAGGGGTGAAGGACTTTTTGGTTGTTGTCAATGATGTGGCAAACCGCAAAGAAGAAGAAATTACTTTTAAACGGCTGGAAATGGCATGTCAGCGCTTTTTGGATGTCAATCCCGTACTGCTTGGCGGCGTTCGTCATGATACGAAATTACAGGAATCGGTTATCAGGCAAAAGCCTCTTATGGAGTTATTTCCGGAAAGTAATGCGGCACAGGATATCAATACGCTGACCGACCGTATTTTAAAAATTTATACACGTATGGAACCCCATCTCACAGGGCAGGAACCTCTGCGTATTTTAGAGAAAAAATAGGAATTTTAGAACTTTAAGTATTGACATCCGATAGTTTGTATGGAATTATTGACATATCTATTGTGAGTGATCATGTCAGCAGAGCTGATGTAAGGAGTTATACATGAATAAAAGCGAACTTATTAAAAGTTTGTCTGAACAAACCAATATCTCTCTTGATGAAGCAACATTAGTTGTAAATACTTTTGTCGACAACATGAAAAATGCGCTTTTAGAAGGCGATCATGTCGAAATCCGTGGATTTGGAAGTTTTAAAGTAAAAGAGTACGGTGCTTATGCAGGACGTAATCCACGCACCGGTCAAAAAGTTGCTGTGGAATCAAAACGTTTACCTTTCTTCCGCGCCGGTAAAGAATTAAAAGAATTTTTAAACGATTAGCTTTTTCCCCATTTTTATGTATAGATAAGCCCATACTTGTATGCTGTACAATGTGTGGGTTTTTTTATCATCGTTTTTTCATATATATTTTTTATTTTCTTTTTGTTTTATGGGTAGGAAATGTTAGAACTTATTATCACCGTTATCCTTGTTGTCGGGATTTCTTCCCTGTGCTCCACAACAGAAGCCATGCTTTATTCCTTGTCTTGGACGCAAATTGAAAAATTTAAAGCTGAAGGCAGAAAATCCGGGAAACTTCTTTATTCCATGCGTACCAATGTGGATAAACCTATTTCAGCGATTTTGACTTTGAATACCCTTGCAAATACGGCAGGGGCAACCGTAGCGGGGGCACTTGCCGCAGATGCGCTTGGAGTGGAGAATTTTATTTATTTCAGTATTTTTTTCACCTTGCTGATTTTGATTTTTGGGGAAATTTTGCCGAAAACCATCGGGGTAATTTATTCCGGGGCTATTTCTCCTTTCTTAGCCTATTTTTTACAAATTATTATCGTTATCCTTGCTCCTGTCACCTTTGTCTTAGGACTTCTCACCCGTCTTGTAACACCAAAAAGTGTTACGCCGACAGCGACGGAAGACGATATTAAAATTTTGGCAAGTATTTCAAGGAAATCAGGTACTATTAATGATTATGAAGAAAGCACCATTTCCAATGTGCTCGCTTTGGATAAAAAACGGGTCAATGAGGTGATGACCCCGAGGACAGTGGTTTTTTCCCTGCCCATGGGCATGAAACTGACTGAAGCATATAATCATGAAGGATTTTGGTCTTTTAGCCGTATTCCTGTGTATGCGAGTGATAATGAAGACATTGTGGGCATAGTGCAGCGCAGGGAAATTGAACTTGCAGTACGGGACGGGAAAAGTGAAGAAAGTCTGGAAACGCTCATGAAGCCCATCCACTTTGTGCTGGAAAATCAAAGTCTTGATCAGGTTTTGCATAAATTCTTGGATTTGCACCAGCATTTATTTGCGGTCCTTGATGAATACGGCGGGCTCGCAGGGGTTATCAGTCTGGAGGATATTCTTGAAGAATTGCTCGGACGTGAAATTGTTGATGAATCAGATATTACAGATGATATGCGGGAGCTTGCCCAAAAGCGGAAAGAACGGGCGCTGCTGAAAAATAAAAATCTTGTAAGTAATAAATGAGATGAATAGGTGACACAAGTGCAAATGGAAAAATCTCTGCAGCTGGGAAAATCAGTGATAGCACAGGAAGAAAAAGCATTGGAAAGACTGCGCCTAAGTCTTGGCAGTGATTTTATCAATGCTTTGGAATGTATTTATTCCTGCAAGGGCAGACTTGTTATTTCCGGTATGGGAAAAAGCGGGCATATTGGCAAAAAAATTTCTGCAACCATGAGTTCCACCGGTACGCCTTCTTTCTTTTTGCATCCGGCAGAAGCAAGCCATGGAGATTTAGGGGCTCTCACAAAAAATGACGTGCTTCTTGCCATTTCCAACTCCGGGGAGTCCAAAGAATTATTTGATGTGCTGGAATATGCAGCACGCCACGCCATTAAAATTATTGCCGTTACCAAGAATAAAAACAGTTTTTTGGGAACACAGGCAGATATATGCCTTGTTTTGCCCAATGAGCAGGAGGCTTGCCCTATTGGCTGTGCTCCAACTTCTTCTACGACCATGACCCTTGCTCTTGGCGATGCTCTTGCTATGGCTCTGCTTGATTTGCGAGGTTTCAGCGCTGAGGATTTTCATGATTTTCATCCCGGCGGCAAGCTTGGCTCTCAGCTGAAACGGGTTAAAGATCTCATGCATAAAGGCGATGAATTGCCCCTTATTGGTGCAAATGCAAAAATGAAAGATGCTGTTGTTGAAATGACAAAAAAAGGTTTAGGCTGTATTGCTGTTGTTGAAAAAGACAGAGAAAATCATTTAATTATACGGGGTATTATTGCTGACGGGGATTTGCGCAGACATATGGCACCTGATTTACTGGAAAAACGTGTGCAGGAAGTGATGTCCCTTTCTCCTACGACGATTGATACGGAGGCACTGGCGTCAAAGGCTGTCGGCATTATGAATAAGAAAGGTATCACCAGCCTTGTGGTTGTAGATGAACAAAGCCATATGGTCGGGCTTATCCATATGCACGATTGCCTGCGGGTGGGTATTGAATAGATTTTTTGCGGGGATAAACAATGGGCTGCCCCCTGCACTCCTTTGCAAAACTTTTTGAGCTTTATAATAAAATATTCTGAATATGATAGGGAAATGCTCCCGTATTTTGAGTTTTTTGTGTATCCGTTATTATGGGGAGCATAAGCGATACGGCAATTTTTTATTTGCCATATTGGAGATGTTCCGCAGGACTGCATACATAAAACCGTTATAGACATTGTCTATAACGGTTTTGCCTGTAGGGGATTTGGAGAAATTATTTCCCCAAAAAAAGAAAAAAGTGATACAATATTGAGTTAGTCTTTGTTTTCGTTCGTAAGAATACCGCGCTTTGACTGACGGATAAACTCAATATAGATCTTGATTTCAGGTAAGTGCCCGTATTCTGCTTCGAGCTGGTCAAGAGCGTCAGGGCGGGGAATGTCAGATTGCCATGTGAGTTTGAAAGCCTGCTTTATGGCAGAAAAAAGTTCCTGACTTGCACGCATACGGCGTAAGCCCACAATATTGGGAGAATGGACAGTTGCTCTGTTTCCCACCGCAAGCATATAGGGGGGCAAATCCTGCGGTATGCCGGAAGCTCCGCCTACAAAAGCATGGGTGCCAATACGGGTAAATTGGTGCACGGCAGAAAGTCCGCCTAAAATGGCAAAGTCGTCAACAATGCAGTGTCCCGCCAATGTGGCGTTATTGCTCATAACGATATTATTGCCCAACTGGCAGTCATGGGCAATGTGGCAATATGCCATAATAAGATTATTATTCCCGATTTTTGTAACAGAACCGCCTATTTCTGTTCCTCGGTGCAGGGTCGCGAACTCGCGGATATTGTTATTATCTCCGATAATAAGCTCACTTTTTTCCCCGTCAAATTTTAAATCCTGCGGTTCACCGCCTACCATGGCATAGGAATGGATATGGTTATTTTTTCCCATGGTGGTGTATCGTTTAATGGAGGCAAAGGGATCAATAACACAATTATCACCAATAATAACATCGTCTTCAATATAGGCACAGGGACCAATGGTGACATTGTCGCCGATTTTTGCAGTGGGGGCAATAAATGCGGCACTATGTATGGAATGAGCCATAATACTTCCTTTTAGTTGAGTTCTTCGGCTTTTGCGGAAGAAGCTGTCAGCGTTGCCTGCGCAACAAGCTGTCCGTCCACATAGGCTTTTGCGTCCATTTTCCATAACTGCATTTTATGCTGCAAGTTGGAACATTCCAGCACAAGTTTATCTCCGGGAATAACGGGACGTCTGAATTTCGCTTTCTCAATGCCTGTGAAAAGATATACTCTGTTTTCACGTTCTGCATCGCTCAATGTACCCGCAACCAGTATAATGCCTGTTTGTGCCATCGCTTCAATAATCAAAACACCGGGCATAACAGGAGCGGAGGGAAAATGCCCTTGGAAAAAGTTTTCATTGAAGGTTAAATTTTTATAGGCAACAATTTTTTCCCGAGGTATAAATTCTGTTACTCTGTCAATTAAAAGAAAAGGATAGCGATGGGGCAACAGTTTCATAATATCGTTAATTTTTAACGGTTTAAAAATCGTATCTTCCATAGTTGTTCCTATTTTTGAGAGTCCCGTTCCTGCTCCAGTTTTGCTATTTGTTTTTCAAGAGCGGAAACACGTTTGAATAATTCCGGAATTTTGGGCTGTAAAAGGGAATGGCGCATATAGGTGTTATATTCCATGGCAGGAGAACCGCTGACAACGCTGTTTTCAGCAAGATCTTTGATGACGCCGCCTTGCGGACCAATAGTGACATTGTCAGCAATATGCAAATGCCCAGAGATGCCTACCTGCCCGGCAAGGGTGCATTTATTGCCGACTTTTGTGGAACCGGCTATGCCGACCTGCGAAACAATGAAACATTCCTCGCCCACCTGCACATTATGTCCAATTTGGACAAGGTTATCAATGCAGGTATTTTTTGCGATGGAGGTTTTGGAAAGCGCCGCCCTGTCTATAGTTGTATTCGCCCCAATTTCAACATTATCAGCAATCATGACAGTGCCGATTTGCGGGATTTTTTGGACGCCGAAATCAGTGCGTACAAAGCCAAAGCCTTCCCCGCCAAGAACAACCCCGGGCTGTAAATAGCAGTTATCGCCAAGATGAGTATGTGACATCAGAACACAATTGGGCGTAAGGGTGCAGTTTTCGCCAAGTTCACAGTATTCACCGATATAAACGCCGGAAAAGAGGGTGCAGTTATCACCAATTTTGGCATTTGATCCAATGACGACAAAAGGATAAACAGTGCAGTTTTCACCGATCGTCGCACTGGGATGTATGGAGGCAAACTCGCTTATTCCTTCAAAAAATCCTTCTTTTTCCGCAAAAAGTCCCATGCAGCGGGCAAAGGAAAAATAGGGATTTTCACTGATAATTGCATTTTTTACATCCTTTGCATGGTCAGGATGAAGGATGACGGCACCAGCTTTTGTTGTTGCAATTTGTTTGATATATTTAGGGTTTGCTAAGAAGCTCAGTTCAGAGCCCTGCGCTTCTTCAAGGGTATTTAAACCTGTAACGGTAATGTTTTCCCCTTGGTACCGTTCCCCTAAAAAGTCTGCTATTTCAGCTAATGTAAATTGTTTTGCCATAATTTTGGGTAGTAAAAAGCCTGCATACAAGAATATGCAGGCTTTTTGGATTAAAGTTTAAATTTAGATCCTCTTTCTTTCCAAATCTTATTCACTTCATCAATAAGACCTTCTTCAATATTCGCAGCAGAATTTGCATATAAAACAGTAGCGGCGTCTAAAACAATGTCAAAGCCATTTGCTTTTGCATAGTTTTCGCAGGCTTTTCCAAGAATTTCCAATACTTGTTGATTGATTTTTTGTTCAACGGGAGCTGCTTTCTTGGTAAATTCCTGACGGCGGGTTTCAAGGGCACGAGCTTCTTTTTCTAATTCCTGTCCTTTTTGCTGGCGGGCAGATTCGGAAAGAGCACCTGCCTGTTTTTGGAATTCTTCAGCTTTCTTTTGGAATGCTTTTACATCTTTTTCTAATTTTTCTTTATCTTTTCCAAATTTTGAGTCAAGATATTTTGTTTTGGCATCATGGAGATTGCTTTTGTCAGCAACCTGCATAAGAGGAGCGATAGCAACATTTGTTGCTGCCTGTGCAGCGGTAACGGTAGCAAAAACAAGTGCTAAAGCTAAAATAAAAGAACGAAACATAGGGTTCTCCTTGTTAGAATTTTTTAAACATTTTACTCTTTATTTAAATAATTGCAAGCAGCACAATTTTCAGCAGAAAACAGAAGAGTTATGAAAGACGTTCTTTAAAATCTTCATAGCCAAATTTTTTCAGACTAAGGATTTCATTTGTCCCAGAATCCCACAGGGCAATGGAAGGCAGACGAAGCCCATTGAAGGTTGTGGTTTTTACCATGCTGTAAATTGCCATGTCCTCAAAAATAAGCTTATCCCCGTCCTTGAGCGGATTATCAAAGGAATAAATACCGATGCTGTCGCCCGCAAGACAGGATTTTCCCCCAAGACGGTAGGTATATTTTTTCTCCTTTTCTTTTCCTGAACCGGTAATCATGGGGCGGTAGGGCATTTCCAGCACATCGGGCATATGACAGGAGGCAGAGGTATCTAAAATGGCAGTGGGCATATCCGCCTCAATCACATCTAAAACCGTACTGATAAGATAGCCTGCTTTCAAAGCGACAGCTTCGCCTGGTTCAAGATAAATTTGTACGGGATATTTTGCTTTAACGCGATTTATGCAGGAATACAGCAAATCAAGGTCATAGTCTTCACGGGTAATATGGTGTCCGCCGCCAAGATTAACCCATGAAACACGCTCCAGCATAAAGGCAAATTTCTCTTCCACAACACGCAGCGTTCTGTCAAGGGCGTCTGCATTTTGTTCGCAAAGGGTATGGAAATGCAGTCCTGTCAGTCCTTGGAATAATTCGTTTAGGTTTTCCTCTGCAAAATCTTTGAGGCGTATGCCAAGGCGTGAGCTTTTATCACAGGGGTCGTAAATGGGCACAGCCCCTTCAGAGTGTTCGGGATTAATCCGCAAACCGCAATGCACTTTTTTTTCGTGATGTTCATTATAGTCCATAATCATGGGACGAAATTTTTTCCATTGGTGAATGGAATTAAACGTAATGTGGTCGCAAAGGTTCAGCAGTTCCTGCATATCTTCCGTGCTGAAACCCGCTGCAAAGGCATGGACTTCGCCTTTAAATTCTTCTTTGGAAAGTCTTGCTTCATCGGGTGAACTGGCACAAGCCCCAAAAAGTGAACCCTGCATTGCTCTTGATAAATAAGGAAAGCTTTTCCACTGGGCAAAGCCTTTGAGGGCAAGCAGGATTTTCGCTCCTGTTTTTTCCTGTACTTCATTTAAAATACGGACATTCGATTCCAGTTTTGCAAGGTCGGTGACAAAGCAGGGGGAGGGAAACCGACGGGGATTTAACATATGAGGATGGTGCATGGAATTTCCTTTTATCAGGGTAAAACGGTGGAAAATGACAAAATATTCAGATACTGTATAGCAAGAGCAGGGTTTTCCCGCAAGCGAAAACTTTTATAAATAAGCATGGGGGAATATTTGACTTTCTGCTCGGTATCTTTTATAAATTTTGTACATTATAGTTGGTGAATTATGAAAAACGCATCCTTTTATGCCGGCTTAAAATTGGGCTTACCCATTATGATAGGCTATATTCCCCTTGGTTTTGCCTTTGGGGTTTTAGCTGTAAAAAGCGGTATCAGTGCATTTTGGGCGACAATGCTTTCTCTTTTTGTCTTTGCAGGAGCAGGGCAGTTTATTGCTGCAGGCATGCTCGGTGCGGGAGCGTCTATTCTTTCCATTGGAGCGGCAAATTTTCTTGTTAATTTACGGCACGTGCTCATGAGCGCCGCCCTTGTCACTCCATGGAAGCATATTCCGTTTTCATGGAAAATGTTTTTATCCTTTTTCCAGACTGATGAAATCTTTGCCGCCAATATTTCCCACTATAAATCAGGAAGTGACGTAACCGTTTGTCAAATTTTAACCCTTGCACTGGTGGCGCATTCCGGCTGGATTATCGGCACCTTTCTCGGGGCAGTTTCCGGCGGACTGATTACCAATGTGGAAGTATGGGGGCTTGATTTTGCCCTGCCGGCCATGTTTACGGCTTTGCTTGTGCCTTTATTGATTGATAAAATTCAAATTCTTGTCTGTTTGGCAGGGGCTGTTTTTTCATTATGTTTTATGCAAATGGGCTTTGAGCGCTGGAGCATTATTCTTGCGACGCTTATCAGTGCCACTGTGGGTTTGTATGTGTCATTATACCATGAAAAAAAGGGACAACAGAAAAAAATACTGCCGGAAAATAAAAGAGGGGACCATGAGTTTTTTTGAGGGATTTTTTCTATTGGGAGTGATGATGATCGGGGTGCTTATTCCCCGTTTGCTTCCTATGGGTTTACTCGCAAAACGCACTATCGGAAAAAATTTTCAAATTTGGCTTTCCTTTATTCCTGTCGCGATTTTATCAGCCTTGCTTGCTCCGGAAATTTTTATGAAAAACGGGGAGCTTTTTCTTGCTCAACAAAATCTCTTTTTAATGGCATTTGTGCCTGTGCTCATTGTGGCATATTTTACAAAAAGCTTGTTTGCGACCTTGCTCGTGGGTATGGTTATCGTTGCAGCTATGCGGTATTTTCATATATTTGTTTAAAAGTTGAGGCATTCATGATAAAGCGATTTTTGTTGTTCTGTTGTATGGCTTTTTTTATAACTTCCTGTATTCAATTGGGAAATGTTTTTATTCCCATGGGCTCCGGCTCCGCTTCCGGTTCCGGAGGGCAAACCCGTCAATATGCTCACCCTGCAAAAACACGTTTTTCCGATAACGATTTAAACAGCTACAGAAAATCAGGTTCCTATTATAAAAACCTGAATACGCAGCGAAACAGCCATTTGCCGAAGGCAAAGCCCTATACGGTGCTTGGCAAAACCTATGTGCCCTATGCTTCTGCTGTAGGATTTGAGGAAATTGGCATAGCTTCTTGGTATGGTCCCGGTTTTCATGGAAAAAAAACAGCCAATGGAGAAGTGTTTAATACCTATGCCTTGACAGCTGCCCATAAATTTTTACCCTTTAATACAAATATTTTAGTGACAAACCTTGAAAACGGAAAAACCTGTGTTGTCCGCATTACGGACAGAGGTCCCTTTGTCGATGACAGGATTATTGATTTATCGCAGGCTGCTGCCAAACAAATTGATATGATAAAAAACGGTACGGCGAAGGTTCATTTAACCTATCTTGATAATAAAGGGGAAAATTCTTCTGTTCATACCAAAAAACATCCGGGCAGCTTATTTGACATAATCTTTGGAAACAGTGCTGAAAATAATTTTTCCGAAGAAGATCAAAGCGTGAGTGCGGCGCTTGCAGCCCTTGCAGGCGGTTCCATGGCAGCGGGCAATGCAGGCTATACCGATAATCAGTCCATGGCAGCTGTCAAACCTGTGTATGTCAATACAGCAAAAGCAGATACAAAAGCGGCAATGCAGAACCTTGCTTCAGCATTGTATTTGCATTTAGGCGTATATGAGAAGCAAAATATTGCAAAAAATCTTGTGCAGGAATTACAAAAACGTAATATTCCTGCCCGGATATTTAATGACAGCGGTTTTTATACCGTGCATGCAGGTCCTTTTAAAAACAAGGATACGGCAATGCAGGTTCAGCAATATTTAAAAAAGAATTTTCCCCAGTCTTATTTCGTTATGCGGTAGGTGAGTATGCAAACTATTCAAAAAGATGAACACGCCGGTATAAGTGGTCGCGTACGGCGGTTAAAAGTTACGTGTGTCAATGCTAAGTATGCGCAATATATTCAAAAGCTGTATCCTGAACTCATTGTTGTTCCCTTTGCAACAGCTTTGAAATACAAAAAAGACATTGACGCGTTTATTACGGTAAAAGGGCGCTGGGCTTTTCTGGCACGTTTGCTGAAAATGCCTGTTTGGAATATCCGTGCGGGGGTGTATAAACTTCCCGGAAAATTGCCTGCTTCTTTTATTTTGGAGAAAAAAGGTTCTTTTTTGGACGCACGGACAGAGTCTGACTGGGAAGATTGCGTGAAGGCAACACCAACCCTGCTCAAAATTTTTAAAAGGTTTTCTTTGAATGAAAATCAGGATATCCAAGAATATTCCTCACTAACAAAAGAAGATACGTATCTTACGCCTTATGCAAAGCGTTTTCTTTCTCTTTTGCCCATATCATTTCCTGCCCTTAGCCCCTATGGCTTAGATGATGTCAGGGAAATTTTAGGGGAAGTTATTAACCAAAAAATAGGTATTGAACGCTATGTGCTGGATGCTTCTCCCTATAAATTGTTTACCCCCGGAGGCAGAAAACGCGTTGTAATTATTGAACAGGCTCGCAAGACAAAGCAGGAATTAAAAAAAGTTTTTGCCACGGAACAAAGCTTTATCCAGATGGTGCAGGACGCAAAAGAACAGCACCCGGGAGCCGCCTTCTTTTTATTGCAGCCGCCCGCTGTGCTGCAGGGTAAAAAGAAAGGGTATCTGAAAAAATATGCACTTGATAACGGAATACAGATTATTTCCGAGCAGGTTTCAACCTTTTCTATTTTGGCTCAGGCTGATGAAGTGTATACAGTAAGCGCACGCATTGGCTTTGATGCTGTGCTCCTTGGCAAAACAGTGCACTGCTACGGCATGCCCTTTTACGCCGGCTGGGGATTGACAAAGGATAAAGTTGCCTGCTCCAGACGCAATATCAAGGTAAAAAAAGAAGAATTATTTGCAGCCCTTTGTCTTTTCTTTACACGATACCTGCATCCCATTACCGGCGTGCCTTCCCACTTCCAAGCCTTTGTGCGTTTGATTTTATTGCAGGTTCCGCAGCTTTTTGAAAATAAACGTTTTATTGCCTGTATCAATTTTGATGAAAAACAAAAATCCTTTTTCTCTAAAATGTATAGGCATGCCAATATTCATTTTATGAAAGAACAGCAGGGTATTGAGGCAGCCTATAATAACAGGGGCATGGTCTATACGGCTGTGGAACCCACTGAAGAACTGCGGAAAAACTGCGGGAATATTCCCCTTGTCTATGTTCGTCCCGGCGCCTTTGACAGATTATATAACCAGCAAAAAATGGTTTCCTTATGCTTTGAAGGCGGACCCTATCCCACCCTTGAAAAGATTTTGCAAATCAAAACCATGAGCGAAAGCGATTTGCTCCGGGCAAGGCTGCTGAGGCAGTTTTTACTCGAACTTTCCGCATTCCGTGAACATTATACCTATGAAAATGTCAAAGAGGGACAAGATGTTATTGTGATTATCGGCAATGCTGACCTGCCGCCGCAGGAATTGCCGGAAAGCGAAGAAGTGCGGGACGGTACAGGAAATCTGGATAAAAAAGGCAGACCCTACCATTCCTTTGCCCTGCCCCTGTCCCATGACGGCAAACTCATTGAATACATACGCAAGAAACGTCCTGAAGCCTATATCATTTATTGTCAGCAAAATTCCAATACCAAGGTGCCCGCAGAAATTTTGGATTTGGCTGATGAGCTCATACCCTTTGCCCGTCCGTCAGATTTTGTGCCTTTGGAACTCTTAGGGTTTACAGAAAATCCATGTTCTTCCGGTGCAAGCTCCGGCAATGACGATGATTTTGAGTGTGTTTCCGTCGAAATGCTTGATGATATTGATGTGACACGCTGGGATAAAAAACAGGTCAGCGCAAAACGCTTTCTGGAAAAAGCTTCTGCCATGACCAAGGCACAGAATACTTTTTGTATTTTGAACTATCCTATTACCCATGTGCAGGGGCATGCCCTTGAAATCCATACCTATGACTCCCACTTAGGCATAGATGCACTGGCTATTCCTTTGCAGGTCTATACCTATGGCTGGCCCTATTACGGCGGCTGGGGACTGACCCATGATGCAGCCCAGTATTCGCTGCGTACGAGAAAACTGAGTTTTGAGCAAATTCTGGCAGGGGCATTTATTACCCAACCGCGCTATTTTGATACGGAAAATAATATTTACTGTGAATCGGAAAACGCACCGTTTTTATTTGGGCGCTGAGAGGTGCATGCGCGAAAATTTTTCTCTGCTTGACTTATGCTGTTGATAACGGTACTATTTTACTAAGTTTTTAAAGGAGTATGATATGGCTAATACACTTTATATTAGTGCAACTGCAGAACGATCCGGGAAATCTGCAGTTACATTAGGGCTTATGCGTTTGCTTATCGGACGTGTGGGTAAAGTCGGCTTCTTCCGTCCTATCATTGAGGAATCCTCCGGCTTTGACCATGAATTGCAACTGATAAGCGAATATTTCGGATTAAATTTACCGCAGGAACAATGCTATGCATTTACCCTGGAAGAAGCTCGCCGTCTTATTAATACGGGACAAGTGAGCGTATTAATGGATAAAATCCTTGATACGTACAATAAACTTGCAAGTCAATATGATTTTATTCTTTGTCAGGGTACGGACTTTTTAGGTAAACACGGGGCATTTGAGCTTGAACTCAATGCTGATATTGCTTCAACCCTCGGCGTGCCTGTTTTGCTTGTTCACCCCAGTATCCATAATAATGAAGAAGAAATCCGCTCTTCTTCCATTTCTGCTGTTGAAGTTTTTGCACAGCGCGGTATTGAAATTGCTGCCCTTGTTGTCAACAGAGTGGATACGGATCTTGTTGACATGGATACCCTTAAAAAAGAAATTTCCGCTCAGCTTACACAAAAAAATGCTGAAAATCCACTAGTTTACTTTATTCCTGAAAATAATATTTTAGGTCGTCCTTCTCTTCGTGACGTAGCTAAAAATTTCAATGCCGAAATTCTTTTCTGCGAACAAAATCTTATTGATTACCACGTTGATGATTACTTGATTGCAGCTATGCATTTAGGCAACTTCCTCAACTTCCTGCAGGAAGGCAACCTTGTTGTCACCCCCGGTGACCGTGATGATGTGCTTATGGGCTCCATTGTTGCAAGCATGTCAAAAACATACCCCAGCATCAGCGGTATCCTTTTGACCGGCGGACTGAAACCTTCTCCTTCCATTATCCGTCTTTTGGAAGGTATGAGAAATATGTCCATTCCTGTGCTTGCTGTCAAAACAAATACCACGGAAACCATCGACAATCTCAAAAATTTACGGGACAGAATTGCAGCGGACGATACCAGAAAAGTACACACTGCTCTTGGCAATTTTGACCGCTATATTGATTCTGACGAACTGGCAAAACGTATTGTGGATGATAATACCAGCCGCATGACCCCCCGTATGTTTGAATACAAACTTATGGAACAGGCTCGCAAACACCCCATGCGTATTGTTTTGCCTGAAGGTACGGAAGAAAGAATACTCCGTGCTGCGGAAGCTCTTTATGCCCGCCAGACAGCAAAAATTATTTTGCTTGGTGATGTCGACGCTATTATGCAAAAAGCAAGAAGCATATCTATCAGCTTGGAAGGTATTGATATTATCAATCCTGCCCAATCTCCAAAACTGCAGGAATACGCCGAAACCTATGCAGAACTTCGTAAGAAAAAAGGTATTACGCTGGAAGAAGCACAGGACCGCATGCTTGATACCACTTATTTTGGTACCATGATGGTCTATAAAGACGATGCTGACGGTCTGGTATCCGGTTCTGTCAACACCACGGCAAATACTGTTCGTCCTGCTTTGGAATTTATTAAAACAAAACCCGGTTTTTCCATTGTTTCCAGTACGTTCCTCATGTGTCTGAAAGACAGAGTACTTGCCTTTGGTGACTGCGCTATCAATCCTGATCCGACAGCAGAGCAGCTTGCGGATATTGCAATCACTTCTTCCGAAACAGCAAGGATTTTTGGCGTTGAACCCCGCGTTGCAATGCTCTCTTACTCAACAGGCACATCCGGTAAGGGTGAAGATGTCGATAAGGTAAAAGAAGCAACACGAATTGCCCATGAACGTGCTCCGGAACTTTCTCTGGAAGGTCCGTTGCAGTATGATGCCGCTATTGATCCTGAAGTTGCAAAGACAAAAATGCCCGACAGCCCTGTCGCCGGTAAGGCAACAGTCTTTATTTTCCCTGACCTCAATACCGGCAACAATACCTATAAGGCTGTGCAAAGAGCTGCTGATGCCATTGCTATCGGACCTATTTTGCAAGGTTTGAGAAAGCCTGTAAATGACCTTTCCCGTGGCTGTACTGTACCGGATATTATTAATACCGTTGCTATCACAGCTATCCAAGCGCAGGCTGAAAAGGGATTAATCTAAGTATTACCTCATTGAAAATAAATCCTAAACGATAAAAAATGCCCCATGACGGGGCATTTTTTATCGTTTAGATCATTTCCGGTTAACATGAGGAATGAAAAATATTTTCTCTGTTATGAATAGTATTCATAACAGGGCGGCATTGAGGAGGATTGGGGAGCGGCAGCCGTCGGCGGGTTTAGGCGTTGCGGATAGCGGCAGCAGCGCTGTTATTCCATAAAAAAAAGCATGAAGTTTTTTCATGCTCTTCTTTGTCATAAAGATAATATTAATGAATTTGCTGGTGGACAATTACTTGTGACATCTTCTTGGCTCGGTAGCTCATATGCTCAATGGCTCCAACTGCGTCCAAGAAAGAAAGTCCAATGGAAGAACTGCATAAGCCAAGGGCAAGCCGCTTGACGTGTCTGCTACGGATTTCTGATTCCAGTTGCCGTACTTCCTGAGAAATTTCTTCCAGATGGGTGACTGTTTCCACAGCCCGTTCGTGCGGCAGGCTGATATTCTGCACGGAAATTTCAACGGCATTATTTGCCATGTCAAAAATTTCCTGTAGTTCACCGAGTGCTTCTTCAGAGAAAGATCCCTGCATTTCTTCTTTCTTTTCCCAAATATGGTACAGCATTTTGCACTTATCCCCAATGCGTTCCATATCTCCGGCACTGCTGACATAACTGTGCAGCCGCACCAGTTCGGAATCGGAAATACTGTGACGCATCAGTGCTTGTGAATATTCATTAATTTCTGCATGGTACTTGTCTAACAGATTTTCAATGTCTGTCAGTTCTTCGCGGGTGATTTTTTGGTTCAAAAAATAAAGTTCTTCAATCTTGTCAATGGCTTCAAGGAGTACGGAACCCATGGCAAGACATTCATTTTTTACTGCGTCAACAGCAATTGCCGGGGTAAATTCAATGAGTTTGGGATCGAGGTAGGATTTATGAATTTCCGGCTTTTCGGGATCGGGGATAATGGTGGTAATAAGCTTTGCGAACGCACCGACAAAGGGGAGAAAAAGCAAAGTGTTGCAGACGTTGAAAAGGGAGTGGGCGTTGGCGATTTGGTGCCCGATGGACGTTGCTGTCGCTCTTATAAAATCAATATATAACGGCATAAGGGGCAGAAAAATGCATACTCCTATGATATTGAAAAGAACGTGGGCAAGACAGGCTTGTTTTGCATGCCGGCACGTGCCGATAGCCGCCAAAATAGTGGTAATGGTTGTTCCGATATTGCTGCCTAAAATAATGGGGATCGCCGCCTCAAGGTTGAGCAAGCCCTGAAGGCTCAGGGCAATGGTAAGTCCAAGGGCGGCCGCACTGGATTGGATGAGCACAGTGACGATTGTTCCTGCCAAAACCCCCAGCATGGCGCTTTCTTTGAACATAAGGAATAAGTCCGTACGGGTACGGAGTATGGACATGGAATCTTCCATGGTTGCCATGCCGATAAAAAGGAGACCAAAACCAAAAAGTCCGCCTCCCAGATATTTTTGTGCATTTGTTTTTCCGACAAACTGCAAAATTGAACCTAAAATAATGAATAAATAGCAATAATCTTTAACTTTAAACGCGATAATCTGCCCCGTTACCGTTGTCCCGATATTTGCCCCCATAATAACGCCAATGGCTTGTTTAAGGGTCATCAGTCCTGCGTCGACAAAGCTGACTGTCATAACCGTTGTTGCGGAGCTTGATTGGATGAGGATAGTAACGACAGTTCCGACGATAACACCTAAAATAGGTGTTTTCGTAAGCATACCGATGAGATTCTGTAAACTGTTGCCGGCTAAAAGTTGTAATGAGTCACTAATCATTTTAATGGAGTAAAGAAAAATCCCCACTCCGCCGATTAGTTGAATAACATTAAGTAATGTCATGCATACTCCGTCAATTGCAAGGTTGAAAAAAGGAGGCAGTATTTCCTTGTTTTTCTTAATGCCTTATTTAAAACGTTTGGGCAAGTAATTTTTCATAAAAAATATTAAGTGGAAAATAAGAAAAATAAAAAAATTTTAAAAATTTTGTAAAATCGTTTTAAATAAGGATATTTTTCATGCAAAGAGTTGACTTTTTTGTTAGATACTTTATACTTTATGAAGTTAAGATTATAATTTTATATGTGAATTCGAGAAGAAGGATCTTTTATGATACGGGCAATAGTTGTTGATGATTCAACATTTATGCGTAATTCACTTACGCGCATGCTGACTTCTGACCCTGAAATCGAGGTCATAGGTCATGCCGGAGACGGGTTTGAAGCTTTAGAGAAAATCAAAGAGCTGAACCCGGACATTATTACTCTTGATTTGGAAATGCCTCGTATGGGCGGTTTGGAAATGCTCGAAAAACTCATGAGCACCAACCCGAAGCCCGTACTTGTCATCAGCTCCTTAACCTATGAGGGCGCGGAGGCGACATTAAAAGCGCTGGAACTTGGTGCTCTTGATTATATGCCTAAATATGTCGAAGGCACAACGGTTTTTGCTGTTGCACAAAAAGAATTGACAGAAAAAGTCAACGCTCTCGTAAAAAGCCCCAGTTACCGTATTCTTTTTGCAAAAATGCGGATGAGAGCAGCAAAAACGAATGCCGCAAAAGCAGATTCTTCTGCATCGGCTTCTTCCTCAGCTTCCCCTATTGCTGCTGCTCAGCCCAGTGCCGCCAGCAGTGCAAAACTGAGCTCCCTGTCTATAAAAGCTGTTCCGGGACAAGGACAAGCTACCTATGTTCGTCCCCATGAACCCCTGCCTACCGGTCGTCCAAACCGTGATATTGTCGCTATCAGCGTTTCCACCGGCGGACCGCCGGCTGTACAAAAAGTTTTGACTTCATTGCCGGAAAATTTCCCTGCCTGTATTTTGATTGCACAGCATATGCCTGCCGCTTTTACCGGTGCATTTGCCAAACGTCTGGACAGCCTGAGCAAAATTACGGTCAAAGAAGCAAAAGACGGAGATCCTATTATTCCCGGTGTTGCCTATGTCTGCCCCGGTGCACAGCATATCAGTGTAACGATTAAAGGGGCTTTGCCCCAAATTAAAGTTTCTCCTGAACCTACAACGGAAATATATAAGCCTTGTGCCAATATTTTGAACCAGTCTGTTTCCATTATGGGAAATAAGGTTGTCGGACTGACCATGACAGGCATGGGAAGCGACGGCTGTGAAGGAACCAAAGCCCTTCGGGCTAAAGGCGGATATATTTTAGCCCAAAGTGAAGATACGTGCGTTGTTTATGGTATGCCAAGAGCCGTTGTAGAAGCAAAAGTTGCACACGATATTGTCGATTTGGACGATATTCCCGATGCATTAATCAGAGCCCTTTATAAATAGAGTTCTTAGTTGGAGAGAAAATAATGACTGACGATCAAAACGTATCTGTTGAAACGAAAATGCCGGAACAGGAAATTTTGCAGGGACTTACTTCTAAGGATTCCATGGTTGTACGTCAAGCTGCTTTTGAAGCCGGCAACCAAGGCTTAAAATCTGCGTTGCCCTTACTTGTAAAACAGTTTGAAAGCCAAAGCATGGGTATTATCGAAGCTGTTGAAGTTGCTGTTCGGAAAATCCGAGGGGAAGAAGCCGTGCGGCTTGTTATTCCCTTTTTGCGGAATGAAGATGCAACAGTCAGAAATATCGCCATGGATATTTTGCGTGAAATTGCGGAAGATGACGTGCAGTCTATGATTGACCTTGTTTATGATGAAGATCCGGATATTCGGATTTTTGCAACAGATATTTTGGGATCCATCAAGAACGCGAGCGTTGTGCAGGTTCTTTCAGAAGCGTTGGTTCATGATCCGGAAGTCAATGTGCGCTATCAGGTTGCAATCAGCCTCGGTGAAATTAAAGATCCAAAATGCGTAGAAGTGTTAAAACAGGCTATTTCTGATGAAGAATGGGTGCAGTATGCTGCCATCGGGGCTCTTGCGAAAATCAGAGATGCTCAAAGTGTGGACGTCTTATTGCAGGCACTTGATACGGTTTCTCCTCTGGTTGTTTCCATTATTATTGAAGCACTCGGCGATATCGGCAGTGTAAAAGCCGTGCCCAGACTCTTGGAATATTTGGCTAAATGGGACGGACCTATCCGCATCAAAGCCCTCAAAGCCATTATCCAGATTTTAGGACCCAATGCCTTGAGCTTCTTAGGGGCACAACAGCTGACTTCCTTCCAGGAATACATGATTGAAGCATTGAAAGAAAAAGATGAAGAGACTCTTATGGTTATTCTCTCCGGTCTTTCTTCTGTCGGTATGGATCCTGCTGTGACAAAAGCCATTCTGGAACTGGGCAAACGCATTGATGCTAATGTTCAGCTTGAATTATTACAAAAAATTATCGATACATTAAAACTCATTGGTTACAATGAAGAGTTGGAAAATGCCCTTTTGAGTGACAATGAAATTGTCCGCAGGATTGCCATTGAAACCTGCGGCGGTTTGGCAGGCAAAGGCGGACGTTTCGTGCTCAAGCGTCATTTTGAACAGATGAATTCGGAAGATAAAAAACATGCCATTAATTTAATGGCAACAAATTCTGACGAACACGATATTCCTTTCTTTGTCAACCAGCTGGAAAACAGTCAGGAGCCGGAAGTTATTTGTGCAGCGCTGCGTTTCCTTGGTGTAAAACAAAAACATATGGAATTGGCGCCCACCATGATTAAATTTTTGGAAAGTGAAAACCAAAATATTCATGATGCCGCCTTGGAAGCATGCCTTGCCCTTGAAGATGAGCAAACCGTTTTGAAAATTACTTCCTATAAGGATAGTGAACGGGCAGATCTCAGAAAAATGGCTGTTTATACCATGGGCTATATTAATGCTGAATTTTTCTTTGAAGATTTGGCAAAAGCTATGGATGACAGCGATCCTTCGGTTCGCAAGACTGCTATTGAAGCTATTGGATACGGTTTGCCGCAATCTGAAACAAAAAATAAAATGCTTATGTTTGCAATGCAGGACGAAGACAAAGATGTCCGCCTCAATACCGTTGGAATCATGAGCGAACAGATGAACGAAGAACTTATCCCGACCCTTGTTTCCGCTCTGTCTGATACCGATGACTGGGTAAAAATGAGAGCATTGGAAGTTCTCGGACTGTACAAAATTGACAGTGTTGTCCAAACCATTATTGATATGATTCCAACATCAGAAAAACTGGTAAAATTAAAAATCATTGAAACCTTGGCTCTTATTGGCGGTGATCAGGCGTTTCAAGCCTTATTGGGACTTGTTGCTTCTGATGATAGTGATATCCAGCATGCTGCGCAGGTCGCAATGGAGTCTTTTACTCGCGAGTTAGGGGAAAACGATGAGTAATTTAAATGATCCAAATAAAAAAAGTTTTTCATCCATGTTCGGTGGTAAAACTGCAACAACACAAAGCAGCGAAGCAGACAGAGCATCTTTTTTCAAAAGCTTTGTCAAGGATGACAAAGAGGATAAAAATGCAAAGCCGGCAAGCCCTTTTGCTGCACAGACAAAACCTGCCGAACAGCAAAGAGTAACGTTTGCAAATATGACCGGAAAAGCAGCGGATACCGGCAGTCAGAGCAAACCTGCTTTTGGCAGCACTCAGGCAAATCCTTCCGCTTCTTCTGCCTCTGCAGCTCCGATTAAAAAGCCGGGCAGTACTATTCCTTTTGATATAAGTAAGTTAACCCTTGAAGAAAAACTTGCTGTCATGGAAAAACTCCATGCAGATATTGCAAGCCAGACAAAGGGCAATAGCCGTCTGATTCAGGCAACGCAAACTCGGTTGGCTGCAACAACAGCCCAAACCTCACCATCGCAGGCAAGACCGACTGCCTCACAGCTTTTTAAATCCTCACAGCCCCAAACAAGTACTTCTGCTTCTTTATTTGCAAAAAGGCAGACTGCTGACGATTCTGCAACTCTTGCCAATAATGCCAATGCTATTCGTTCTCCTTTAGCCCGCCGTGCTTCAGGGGATGACGCAGGCGGAAATGAAATCAAAATCACCAATGACGAATTTATCATTCTGCGTGATTTCCTCTATGACCAATGCGGTATTTTTGTTGGTGAAAACAGAAAATACCTCATGGAAAACCGGCTGAATACGCGTCTTCGTGAACTTGGTCTGCACAGCTTCAGCGAATATCATAATTATTTGCGGTATGATAAAAATAAAAAGGCAGAGCTCAATGAGTTGTTCATCAATATGACGACCAACGAAACAAGTTTCTTCAGAAACAATATCCAGCTTGATATTTTTAGGGATAAAGTTTTGGCAAAACTTATTCAGGAACAACGGGCAAAAGGCGAAAAGAAAATCAATATCTGGTCAGCCGGCTGTTCCTCAGGGGAAGAACCATATACCATTGCCATTATTCTTCTTGACCTCTTGAAAGGAGAAATCAATGACTGGAATATTAAAATTACAGCCAACGACCTTTCCCTTGCCATGCTGAATATTGCCCGCAAAGGTGTTTACAGTGAATATGCTTTGCGGACAACACCCCCTGAAATTATTGAAAAATATTTTACCAAAGAAGGTAAAATGTATAAGATTTGTCCTGCTGCACAAAAACTTGTCCAGTTTGGACAAATCAACCTTGCAAAATCCGATGAACTTGCACGGGTTGAACGTTCCCACATCGTATTTTGCCGAAATGTTATCATTTATTTTGATGATGCAATGAAAAAGCATGTTATTAACGCCTTTTATGATAATTTATTGCCCGGCGGCTACTTGCTTATCGGTCACTCCGAATCCCTGCATAACATCAGTAGAACCTTTAAGCCGGAACATCATCCGGGGGCTATTATTTATCGTAAGCAAAGTTAAAAAATTTCATGCATATCAGAAAAAGTGCAATTAAAATTTTGGGTTAAAGCTAAAGATTTTTTATGCATAACCGTATAATACAGTATACATGTTCTGGTATGCGTGGAGATAGAAAAAATAATCTTTCAAAGCGTAGGTATGTATGAGCAATAAAACTATCTTGGTTGTCGATGACTCCAAAACAATTCGGAACTTAGTGGCATTTATTCTCAAAGCAGAAGGAATGCAGGTTGAAACAGCTGAAAATGGGATTGATGGTTTGGAAAAGCTTTACTCAATGCCTCAGATTGATCTTATTTTGACAGATATCAACATGCCAAGAATGGATGGTTTTTCTTTCATTGCCGCCGTGCGTGAGCAAGACGGATATAAAGATATTCCGATTATCATTCTTTCCACGGAAGGTGGTGAAGATGATATCCAAAGAGGAATCAGCCTTGGTGCAAATCTTTATATGGTAAAACCCGCCCAGCCGGAACGTATGGTTCGTAATATCAAAATGTTATTAGGATAATAAAGGCATTTACCCTATAAGGTGGTAGGTATGAGTCAAGAATATTTGGACCCTGAGCTTATTTCTGATTTTATTATTGAATCTCGTGAACATCTTGAAACGATTGAGCCTAACTTGTTAGAGCTTGAAAAATCTCCGGAAAACCTTGTTCTGCTTAATGATATTTTCCGCCCCATGCACTCCCTGAAAGGTGCATCCGGCTTTTTGGGTTTAAATCGTATTAATAAACTTGCTCACAGGGCTGAAAACGTACTTGATGAACTGAGAAAAGGCACAATGTCTGTCGATTCTACGATTATGGATATTATTTTGGCAACGACAGATGCTTTTAATAACATGCTGAATAACCTTGAAAGTACGAACAGCGAAGGTGATGTTCCTACTGAACACCTTATTGATTTATTAGACAGAATTTTGGCAGGTGAACGTTTTTCCAGTATGGAAGAAGCGTTAAACGGCGGGGGAACAGCTCCGGCTCAGGAAACTGCAGCCGAACCTGTTATTGAAGCTCAAGTTGTGGAAGAACAGCCTGCTGTTGAAGCACCTGCCGCAGAACCTGCTTTGGAACAGGCTGCTGAAGCACCTCAGGAACAAATTGAAGCTCCCGTGGCAGAAGCTCCCGCTGCAGAACAAGCACCCGAACCTGCTGCAGGAAATCCTGTTCCGGCTGCTTCCGGCAGAAAACGTAAAGTGCTTCCTTCCAGTGAATGGATTTTAAGCTTGCCGAAAAAAGCTCCTTTGCCCCTTTCTGCCTTTGGAGAAGAACATTTACGCGATTTTATTGATGAAGCACTGGATAATATTTCCGGGCTTTATGACGGCTTGATTGAACTGGAAAAAATTTCCAATGAACACGAAGATACCCACGAATTAGTCAATACCTTATTTAGAAATTTCCATAACTTAAAAGGGAACAGCGGACTTATCGGCTACCATGATCTCAATGCGCTGACGCATGAAGCTGAAACATTACTGAACAGAGCAAGACAGGGTGAACTTGTCATCACCAATGATCTTATCGATTTATTGCTTGTTGTTGTTGATGTTATGGAAGCTTTAACCAGAAGCATTAATGTTTCCGGCAACAGCGCAGATATTTTTGATACATCAGAACTTCTTGCACAATTGCAAGATGCGGTTGCAGGTAATCCTCCTTGTCTGCCTCCTTCTATTTTCCTGCCTGATGATGAACAAGGTGCCGAAGAATCCCCTCAGGAAACAGCTCAAAATACACAAGACACCGCCCAACAGGCAGGCGCTCCGGAATTACAGGAAGTCTCAGGAGCAGGCATCAAAGAAATGCCCCTTACTTCCATTGGCGCAGGACTTCTTGACAGCGATGATGATTTAGCCCTCTTCCAATCTACAGTAAAACAGCAATACGCTGTTATCCAATATGCTTTGAAAGAATTGGAAAAAGACCCGACACTCAAAGCCCAGCAGGACGCACTCTTCAGAGGTTATACCGCAATTCAAAATGCTTCCAGCTTTATGGAATTTGCAGAGCTGAAAGAATATGCCCAAAGAACGGCAAATATTGTGGATCAGGGCAGAACAAGCGATGTTGGTTTTGAATGTTTGATTCCGCTCTTGGATCAGGAAACGGATATTATTGTTGAAATGGCAAATAATGCCATTGAACAGGCTCTTATTGCGAAAAACCCAGAGCTTGCACAGCAAAAAGAAGAAGCCGCAAAGCCGGCTGCGGCAGAAGCTCCTAAGCAGGAAGCTCCAAAACAGGAAGAACCAAAGGCGGCTCCGGCAGCCCCGTCAGCTCCTGCAGAAGTAAAAGCCCCAGAGGCTCCAAAACAGGAAGCACTAAAACCAGCCCCTGCCCCTGCTGCACCAAAAGCAACCCCTGCAGCTCCTGCAGCCCCCACTCCGGCAGCTCCTAAAGCAGCTCCGGCTCCTGCGGCACAACCTGCTGCTGCGCCGAAAGCTGATGCTTCTCATCCAAATGGTGCAAAACCGGGTGAACCTGCAAAGCATGATAAAGCAACAACATCCAGTATTCGTGTTGACTACGAAAAATTAGACCACTTGATGAACCTGATTGGTGAGTTACTGATTAACCGTAACCGTTATGCCATGATTACCAAAAATCTTGAGTCTAATGCGAATGAAATAGATATAGTCAGCGTAGCGCAAGACTTATCAGAAACAACCTATGCCATGAGCCGTGTTTCTGATGATTTGCAGGACACACTCATGAAAGTGAGAATGCTGCCCGTTTCTTCTGTCTTTACGCGCTTCCCGCGTCTTGTTCGTGACCTTTCAAGAAAAGTGAATAAAGATATTGAACTTATTTTTGAAGGTGAAGAAACAGAACTGGATAAGAGCATTATTGAAGCAATCAACGACCCGCTCATGCACCTTATCCGTAACAGTGTTGACCACGGTATTGAAGATGCTGAAAAACGTATTGCCCACGGCAAATCCGCAACCGGTCACGTAACGCTCCGTGCGTATCATAAGGGTAACTCCGTTGTTATTGAAATTGAAGATGACGGACAGGGTATTGATCCTGATAAAATGCGCGAAGTTGCTGTCCGTAAAGGCATTATCAGCGCTGATGACGCAAAAGCCCTTACCGACAGAGAAGCTATAGAGCTTATCTTTGCTCCCGGTTTCTCTTCCGCAGAAGTTGTCACCGATATTTCCGGACGTGGTGTCGGTATGGACGTTGTTCGCACAAATATCAAGAATTTAAAAGGGAATGTGACTGTGCATACGGTCAAAAACCAAGGTACACGCTTTACCCTTTCCCTGCCGCTGACCTTGGCAATTATTGAAGCCCTTATGATTAAAATGGGTGATCAAACCTATGCTATTCCGCTGGATGCTGTTGCAACAACAACAAAATTGGAAAGCAATATCCTGACAAGCATTAACGGCAGAAACGCGGTTACGCTCCGTGGTGAAGTTTTAGGTATTGTGGATTTGGGTGAACTTTTAGACTTGCCGGAAACCGTCAATAACGATATTATTTCCGTGGTTATTTTACAGGATAACGACAGACGCATTGGTCTTGTTGTTAATCAGCTCCTTGACAGACAAGAAATTGTTATTAAGCCCCTTGGTATGTATTTGAATAATATTCAAGGCTTATCAGGAGCAAGTATTATGGGTGACGGCAGCGTGGTCTTAATTCTTGACCCACATGAAATTTATACAATGGCTTCGCCAAAAGCTATTGCAAATCAATAACTCATAAGAAAAAGGAACATATGTTCCTTTTTTTATTGGAAGATTTATGGCAATAAATTATTTTGATATTTTTGTAATTATTGCAATGGCATTCTTTTTTATAAAAGGCGCCTACAATGGCTTTTTTCAAGAAATTTCGGGTATTATCGCTATTGTTTTAAGTATTTTTCTTTTGCGCATGTACGGAAGCGGTGTTGCAGATTTCATAGGAAGATACAGTTCCAGTTCCCTCAATTACCCCTTTGCCATTGCCATTATTGTGGTGGGCAGTTTTATTCTGGTTTCGCTTGTCACCGGAATATTGAATAAAATTATGCAAATCACCTTTACAGGGTGGATAAACCGCATATTGGGAGCAATTTTCGGACTGATAAAAGGCTTGCTGCTGACAGGAATTGTCGCAGTGATTTTATCATGGTTTCTCAAAAACGACCCTTTGATCACAAGCTCAGAAACAATCCCGTATTTGCTTGATGTCATGAAACAAGTTGTTGATTTTGTACTGGGAAATTATCAGGTTTTACAGGTGGAAATATGGAAATAAATAAACTGACGCAAGCTATCCTTGCCATGAATGATGTCATAGAAAAAATTTTGGCTGAAGACGGCGGTTGTCCTTGGGATAAAGAGCAAACGCCTGTATCGCTTTCAGAATACTCCATTGAAGAACTCTTTGAATTTGTGGACGCTGTGCGCAAAAATAATCTTGCAGATGCCTGTGATGAAATGGGTGATGTGATTTTTGGCATTATGCTTATCGCTCAAAAATATGCACAGCAAAAAGCCTTTGATTTTGCAGATGCCCTCATGCGAAGCGTTGAAAAAATGCAGCGCAGACACCCTCATGTTTTTGCAAAACAAGAGAATCAGGATACTTCCCAAAAAGCCCTTCATGAAACATGGGAAAAAATCAAAAATCAGGAAAAAGCGGAAAAAGGAGATACTGAAGGAGCTCTTTCCTCTATTCCCTCCGCTTTGCCGGCACTAAGCCGTGCCTACCGTATCCATGCAAAGGCAGCAAAAGCAGGTTTCACATGGGATGATGATGAAGATGTGGAAAAACAGGTGGAGGCAGAATGGCTTGAACTTTTGGACGCTAAAGCTGAACCGGAGGACAATCCAAAACGGGCTGAACATATTGAACATGAACTGGGGGATATGATTTTCAGTCTGGTAGAACTGGGACGGCGCCTTGGGGTAAAAGCAAATATTGCTGCGGATATGACCTGCAACCGCTTTGTTAACCGTTTTGAATCCATGGAAAAATTGGCAAGAGAAAGAAACCTTGCTTTTGAAAGTTTGACTCTTGATGAGAAAGATGAACTTTGGAACGAAGTCAAAGAAAACGAATAAGAGAACTTTTTATACATTATACACCGTTAAAAGCCCATGTTATGTGGGCTTTTTTTATATTTTTGCTTTGTTTTAGAGCAATTCATGTTAACATCAAGAATATTAATTCCCTGTTATGGACAACGTCCATAACAGGGCTT
>OFFB01000180.1_pt1 | contig 69804 bp, 67 predicted proteins | sample 1521281 | NCBI WGS metagenome assembly OFFB01 (sample SAMEA3504109, study PRJEB24116) | mouse gut metagenome | biome: mouse gut; feature: mouse-associated habitat; material: faeces | place: Denmark | collected 2011
ATGAAGTGAAATATCTGGGGTTTGGCTTCAAAAGGAACAAAAGGGAATGGAAGGCGATACCGCATGAGAAGTCCATTCATGAGTTCGAGCAGAAGATAATGAAGCTGACAAAACGGAACTGGAGCGTATCTCTTGAGGAGAGGATTGAAAAAATCAATCAGGTCATCAGGGGATGGAGCAATTATTTCAGGTGTGCATGGCTGTATAAAGAAACGGTGCGCAAACTGGACAGCAAGCTCCGGAGAAGAATCAGGGCCATCATCTGGAAGCAGTGGAAAAGCATCAGGAAAAAAGAAGAGAGCCTTGTCAGGCTGGGATGTCCCAGAGACAAGGCTCACTCATATGCGTGTGCTCGGCAGGGATATGTCAGGTGCGCAACTACATTCCTGAACAAGTATATCAGAAATATACACCTGAAGAAGAAAGGCCTTCTATCCATGGAGGAATACTTCGATACGGTGGCAGAAAGGTTCATGAAAACATTTGTACGAACCGCCCAGTGCCGAACGGCATGCTGGGTGGTGTGAGAGGGTCAGATGACACCTACTCGATCGTTCTCCCGTTTACTTTCGGCGACAAACTCGTATAATCGAACGTGAAAATGATATATCATTTAAAACTGCCGCCAGGTGGAGAAAGAAAGGTGAAGCAATATGAAAGTGATTCCCGCAGCGCTGAAACATACCGATCTGCTGATTGGTGAAGGAGTCGTGAAATCGGAGAAACGGCTGAAGGATACGTCCTTTTTTGCCGACAGCGCCGGTGTGGATCCGGACCTTGTGCTGTACGAAGTTTATGCAAGGACAGACCAGGCGAAGGAAGGCGAACTGAACTGGGGGCTGTCTCTGCTGCACCCTGTGACAGTGAACGGCGAATGCTGCATGACCCGCGGACACTGGCATGAAAACACCGATGCCGCGGAATACTACTGGTGTGTTGGAGGGACAGGCCTGCTGCTTCTGATGGATGAACAGGGCCATGCCTGGGCAGAGGAAATGGAACCCGGGTCTTTGCACCACATACCCGGGGTGCTGGCCCACCGGCTGATCAACACCGGTGACGAAGACCTGAAAGTGGCCTGCTGCTGGCCGACCACCGCGGGTCATGACTATGCACGGGTGGAGGCCATGCCGTTTCCCCAAAGAGCATACAAGACAGAAGAAGGAGAAATCGAATGGAAGTAAAGTACGACAAGTTTCCCGCCATTCGGGTGAAGGGACATGAAAACGACTATGCGGCGGGGTGGCAGGCACTTGCAGACAGGGTCTCCAATGCGGCGAGTCCCGTGGTGTTCGACCTGTATCCCGGGGCCAGCCAGGAAGCCGTCCAGGATCACATTGCCAATGGATTCGATGTGGTGATCGATGCCTGTGACATCTATAAAGACAAAGACATCCTGGAACAGATCCTGGCTCATCACGTGACGGAGGACCGGATTTTCGGCACCATGTTCTATGGTGTGCTGCAGGACCTGATTGACGAAAAAAAGCTGGCAGAGGCAAAGGAAAAAGCCGCCCTGGCAGAGGCGGAAGGCAGGCGGGTGCTGGTGATTGGCCCCGGGGCATCGAAGATCATCGACGGCACGCTGTTTTACGGGGATATGGCGCGCTGGGAGGTGCAGCTGCGCTACCGCAGGGGCATGCCCAACTTCTTCTTCGACAACCCAAAGGAAGATCCCCTTCGGAAAATCAAGCGCGGATTCTTCATCGAATGGCGCGTGTTTGACAAACACAAAAAGGAAAGCTTCGACAATGTGGACTGGTTCGTGGACCTGAACGAAGATACACCGAAACTCGCCACAGGCGATGCCGTCCGGGACGGACTGGCGCAGGGCGTCAAAGGTCCCTTCCGGACGAAGCCGTACTTCGACCCCGGTGTCTGGGGCGGCCAGTGGATGAAGGACGTCTGCGGACTGGACAAAAACGAGAAGAACTTTGCCTGGAGCTTTGACGGTGTGCCGGAAGAAAACGCGATCCTGCTGGATTTCGGCTCCGGAAAGATGGAACTGCCGGCCATGGACCTGGTCCTGACCCATCCGAAGGAACTTCTGGGTCCCCAGGTCTACAGCCGGTTCGGAGCGGAGTTCCCCATCCGCTTCGATTTTCTGGACACCATGGGCGGCCAGAACCTGTCCCTGCAGGTACACCCGCTGACAGAGTACATCCACCGCACCTTCGGCATGGCCTACACACAGGATGAATCCTATTACATCCTGGACGCAAAGGAAGGCGCCCATGTCTACCTGGGCCTGAAGGAAGGCGTGGATCCCGAAGAAATGATGGCGGCGCTGGAAGAGGCCAATGCTGGCGGCAGGCCTTTTGATGCGGAAAAATACGTCAACAAAATTCCCGCAAAGAAACACGACCACTTCCTGATCCCCGCCGGCACGATCCACTGCTCCGGCGCGGATTCCATGGTGCTGGAAGTCAGTGCGACGCCCTACTGCTTCACCTTCAAGCTCTGGGACTGGGGACGTCTTGGGCTGGACGGACTGCCCCGTCCCGTCCATCTGGATCACGGCCGGAAGAACATCCAGTGGGACCGGCAGACGTCCTGGGTCATGGACAATCTCGTCAACAACATCTGGACCATCAGTGAGACGGAAACCGTGAAGGAAGAACACACCGGGCTGCATGAGCTGGAATTCATAGAAACCCGGCGGTACTGGACGGATACAGAGGTGGAAATCGATCCGGAGAACAACGTCAATATGTGCAATCTGATCGAAGGCGACGAGGCGGTGATCGAAAGCCCGGAAGGGACATTCGAACCGTTCCCCATCCACTATGCGGAAACCTTTGTCATTCCCGCCGATGCAGGGAGGTATGTGATCCGCAATACCGGTGACAAGCCCATCGGCGTGCTCCGGGCCTATGTGCGGACACCCAAAGCAGACTGACGGCACAAGGACAAACAGCGCAAGGCTAAAAGGAGGCTCTTTTCTCACAGGAAAGGGCCTCCTTTTAGCCTTGCGGCATTTTGTTTCGGGCAGCCGGCTGTCTGCGGTCAGTTCGCTTACCGGTTCTCTGCATCCTCCGGTTCCTCCTCCTGAAGCAGGGACGTCGTGGAATGCCGGCGCGCTTCCACCCGCCGGGAGATGCCCAGTTTCCGTTCCACATTGCGGTTATAGTCGCTCTCGAACAGACACGCATACAGAACATGGAGCAGGTAGAATACAGAGATTTCCGAGGAAAAGGATCCGATTTTGGAATACAGTTTTTCCCGTGTACACAGTTTCAGCGTTGCCTGCGAGCGCCTGGCCAGAGTGGTTTCCCCGACATTGGAGATTGAAATGAAGGGAACCTTCCGTTCATTGAGGATCCGGGCTGCCTCGACCAGCAAACCGGTTTCCCCGGAATAGGAAAGGATGATGGCACAGTCTTCCGGTGTCATGAGCCAGGCGGCATACAGCGGCTGGTGCACCACGACCACCGTCCGCCCGATCCGCAGCATCTGTTCCCGGAACATGCCCGTCAGCTCGTGATTGGGATACGCTGTGAGAATGTAGATGATTTTCGCGTGCCGCAGCATCATGGTGGCTTTGTGCAGCTGCGCGGCATCCAGCATGGAGAACGTATCCATGATGGATTCGCATTCCAGCACCGCCAGATTCTCGCTGATGGTGATATCCGTGTCGCCCTTGAAAAACGGGAAGTTCGCATCCACGCCCGAATGCTGATGAGAGAGATACTCTGTTTCCTCCAGAAAGCTTTCCTTCAGGGCGTTCCAGCCCTCAAACCCCAGCTTGTGAGCCACGCGGATCAGGGTGCTCGGGGCGCAATAAGCTGCAGCGGCGATCTCTTTCACCGTCATGTCCCGGATGCCTTCTTTCTGCTCCAGCATGAAATCCACTGCCGACTGTTCACCGGGTGAAAATGATGTGGCCTGAATTTTGTCCAGCAACAGCATGGTCTGTTCCTCCTCCCGGATCCCGGAGTCCTGCATCCGGAATGCTCTTCCACAGATGGCCGTTATTCCGGCAATTCCCGGTCTTGACATCTGGCCGGAACGCTGTTTACAGGCAAAGCCGGCTGACGCGGCAAGTGTGCGAACGGCATTCCGGAATTCTCCGGTTTCATTTTCTTAAAAGATGGTCTCTTTTACAATACAAGACGCAAGGAGGACGCGACGATGGAAATGAGAAGACAGACCGCCGGATTTGACAGAGAACAAAGCCGGAGAAATGCAGGCTGCATCCACAAAGACCTGGCAGCCCTGCATCTGGAGAATGTCTGCATTTCCAGAAAACCCGGACAGGAAGGCATGGACATCTGCACAGATCGGTACAAGGCCATGATCTCCTTTCATGACGACATCATCGAGCTGTATATCGAGGAACGTCTGACGGGTGCCCTGGTGTATTACCTGCACTTTGAGACGTACGATTATGAGGAATCCATGAACAACCTCCGGTCATTCTTCGATGTCCTCCTGGAGCGTAAGCCGGTTCCGGGAACAGAATGCACCGCAGCGGAAGGCATGCGGATCCTCATCTGCTGCACGAGCGGAATCACCTCTTCCATGTATGCACAGATCCTGCAGGAAAAGCTAGAGCCTGCAGGCGTGCAGGTGGATGCCCGCAGCTACATGATGCTGGAGCCTGCGGATGACCAGTATGACCTGATCCTTCTGGCCCCGCAGATCCGGTATGCGCTTCCTGACCTGCAGGCTCAGTATGGATCGGACAAAGTGCACATGATCAGCGCGATGGACTTCGCCACCGGCAGCTGGAGCGGGCTGCCCCTGGTTTCCTGACAGAGTTCCCGTGTACTGTGCTCAGACAGTGAGGGAAAACAGGAGATCGAAACACAAAAAGCGGAACAGGCCGCTTTTTTTCATTTTTCCCCGCACTTTCCGGTATTCTGAAACTATATGGATCTGAAAGGGGTTGCACACAAACATGAAAGTCAAAAAAGCCATGCTGCTCTCCCTTCGAATCGGTCTGGGCAGCGCTGCAGCCATCTTTCTCGCAGATTTTCTGCATCTGGAGAGTGCGGCCGCAGCGGGAACGATTACGCTGCTTACGCTGCTGACCACCAGGGTGCAGACCATCAGGCTGATCATCAACCGGTTTCTGACCTTTGCCGGGACCATTGCTCTCTGTCTCGTGATCCTCCCTCTGTGGGAAAGCCAGCTGTTTTCCTTTGCGGTGCTGCTGGTGTTCATCGTGGCGATGTGTGAACTGTGTCATGTCCAGAACACCCTGAGCGTCAATGCCCTCATTGCCATGCACCTGGCCATCACCCATGGATTCACAGGGCCGATGATCGTGAATGAATTCTGCCTGCTCTGCATCGGGGTGGTGATCGCCTATATCATGAACATGTTCCAGGACTACAAAGGCATGGAACGGGATCTGGAGACAAAGGTGCAGCAGACGGAGGAAGCCTTCACACGGCTGCTGCTGGAAGTGGTGCGCTACATTGAGGAGAAGCCGGAGAACACCGAAATCTGGGAAGAGATGGGCAGACTGGAATCCGACCTCTTTGATTTCGTCAACGACGCCCGGCATTACCAGGAAAACCGGCTTCATACCCGGGAGGGCGTGTATGTCCAGTATTTCCAGATGCGGGAGCAGCAGCTTTCTGTGGTGCACGCCCTGCATTACCAGCTGCGGCACATCCGCACCATGCCGGATCAGTCTGTGATCATTGGCGAGTTCATCCGGGAACTGGCGGTGGCGGTTCCAAGCCGTTCGCTGCCGGAGGATCAGAAGCGCATGCTGGAGGAAATCTTCCGGCACATGAGCCGGCAGCCCCTGCCCGCCAGCCGGGAGGAGTTTGAATCCCGGGCAATTCTGTACCATGTGCTGTATGACCTGGAATCGTATATCAAATACAAGCAGGACTTCATTTCAGAACTGCCGCCAGAATATCTGCACCGGTTCGGGATCGTGGATGAGGCAGATCCGGAGCCGGACCGGAAGACCGGAGATCGTGTGTGCTGAGAGGTGCCGGATGGTGCACAGCAGGCAGGTGAGGGCCTGCCGACAGAAAAAAAGCTGAAAAACAGATGGCAGATGCGAAAAAACTGTTGACTCTGAACCGGGAATCAGTAAAATAAATGTTGTTGTGGTGATGACAGCGATGTGGAAATACCTGTTCCCATCTCGAACACAGAAGTCAAGCACATCAACGCCGACGATAGCCGCAAGGCAAAAATAGGAAGTTGCCACTTCATCGAAACAGCCGGAAGGCTGTTTTTTTGCGTCTGCCAGACTTTTTACACTGGCGGATGGGTCCGGAGATGCGAAAAACAGCAGCGTGTGGCTGCTGTGTCATGACCACAATTCCGGTCCTGCGCTCACACCGCTTCCGGCAGCGTTGCCGGCTTTTTCCCGCCAGAGCCCGCAGGATCCCTCCCGTCAGACTGACCGCCGGTTTTACGATACTTTTTGCGGCCGCAAGCAGAAAAGCCACCACCAGCAAAAAGATTCCTTTCGTTACAGACCAAAGCACACGATCCATTCCGGACATACAAATTTCCTCTCTTTCCAATGGAATGAGTACAGCATAAGTAGGTGCATGATTAATGCACAGAAAGGAACCCCTGATACAAAGAGTCCGGAAAACCGGTTCCCGACCCGACATGCGCGCTATACAATGAAGCCAGAAGGGCAATGGAGGAACCATCATGACAAGAAAACCATTCAAACCCGCCGCCTGGGCGCTTCCCCAGCCGGTGTCCATCATTGGCACGTATGACGAAACCGGTACACCCAATGCCATGAATGCTGCCTGGACAGGGCAGTATGATGATACACAGGTCATTCTGTGTCTGTCCGCCGGGCACAAAACCACGAAAAACATCATGGCCCGCAGGGACTTCACATTGAGCTTTGCCACCAGGGACCAGATGGCAGCCTGTGACTATGTGGGCATGGTCAGCGGCAACACAACACCCGACAAAGTCGCCAGAACCGGCTGGACGGTGCACAAAGCCGGACAGGTGAATGCCCCGGTTTTTGAGGAACTGCCCCTGGCACTGGAGTGCCGCATGACCAGCCAGACCGACAACGGCAACATTGTGGCGGACATTGTGAACATCACCTGCGATGAAGCTTTCCTGGATGCAGATAGCAGGCCCGATGTCCGCAAAATGCAGCTGCTGTCCTTCAATCCCGTCAACCGGACCTATCTTGTTGTGGACCAGGAAGCCGGACAGGCCTGGAACGAAGGACGGAAACTGCTGCAGGCAGCAGTGGCCGCACACGCGCCTCTGGCGCAGTGAACCACCGGAGGTATCCGGTTCATCTGATTCGCGGAAAAACGCTAAAAACGCATCTTTTTCCGGATCAACCGTTGACACCCGTCGTGAAATCAGTAGAATAACTATTGTTCTGGTGATGACAGCGATGTGGAAATACCTGTTCCCATCCCGAACACAGAAGTCAAGCACATCAACGCCGACGATAGCCGCAAGGCAAAAATAGGAAGTTGCCAGTTCACATGACCCGCAAGGGTTTTTTTTTTTTTTTTTCGCCCCGATACGGGGTCATCCCACTGGGCCGGCGGTACAATACTTCCATGAACATACGAACTCTTACACCGGCCGACCTTCCGGCCATCCGTGTCGTGAGCCGCAAGGCTTCCCTGCATCAGGACCGTACCCCGGAACAGTGGGCCCTCGCTGCCCTGAAATACGTCGATTACTACCCCTGTCATGCAGGCGATACCAGCCTGGCACTGGAGCTCGAAGATGGCAGCTTTGCCGGCTATGTCCTCTGTGCCCCGGATGCCGATGCCTATTTCCAGACCATGGAGCAGGAATACAGGCCGCAGATCGAGACGCTGTCTCCAGGCAGCTATGCATCGTTTCTCGAAGCACAGTCCTATATCCGGGAGTTTGCCCGGGAGTATCCCGCCCATCTTCACATCAATGTCGTTCCCGAAGCCCAGAACCTCCGGGCAGGGTCCCGCCTCATGCAGGCTCTTCTAAAGCGCCTGAAGGAAAAGGGCATTCCCGGTGTGTGCCTGGGGGTGGACAGCAGCCGGAAGCAGGCCGTGCATTTCTACGAAAAGAACGGATTCACCGTTCTCCGGGATGCAGGCGACACCCTGTTCATGGGACGCCGGACAGACTGATCCTTCCTGCCGCCTGACCGGCGGCTTTTCTGTCTGCAGACCCGGCTGCGGATGCATGTTCTGCATCCGTTCACAGGAGCCCGTCATCGTCCGCCGGGAGCCGTCATCATCCTGGAAATCATCATCGGCATGGATCGGCCCCGCTCCGGCCGGCATCGGCACCTGCAGTGCAGAAACAGAAAACGGACCCGGCAGGAGCACCGGATCCGCATGACATCAGCCAGGCGCAAATCACCTGCGGCTGTCGATATAGGTCTGAATGTTGCGTTCCACGATCGCAAAGGGCACGCTGCCGTCCTTGAGAAGCGCCTGGTTGAAGTCCCGGCTCTCGAAGGAACTGCCGAGGGCTTTCCGGGCTTCGTTGCGCAGGGTCATGATTTTGTAATGCCCATAGTAATAGGACTGGAACTGCGCGGGGCAGAAGGCGAGCTGGTCGTAGATGTCCGAGAGATCGCCGCTGCCGAAGACATCCCCGTACTCCTCATTGAATTCCTCCAGGGAGACGCCCTCGTAATTCACCGAGAGGTCCATGAGCGCGGTGTAGCAGTTGGTGAGCATCATCATCCAGTTGTAGAACTGGACGGCGTTCTGAGAAGCGTCGAGCCATTTGTTGGCCTGTCCCTCGACGTACGTGGCATAGCCTTCGGTGAAACCGCTGTTGTTCAGCATGTACTGAGTGGGGTACACAAAGGTTTCGTGATCGTACTGTGTCTGATACATGTGACCGGGGATCCCTTCATGGGCGAGGGTGTCATACAGTGCCACGTCTGTGGTGTCGCTGCCGTAATCCACGGCGTTGAACCGGATGCGGCAGGGGGCGGTGTTGTCCACAGGGGGGATCATGAAATATGCCATGACACCGGGATTCGCCTGTTCCCCGCTCAGGGGCTGCACTTCGTAGTCCATGGCCTGCACCGTCGGGAAATCCCGCTGGTAGTTGTCCTCGAGGAACGCCATGATCTCATCCACCGATTCGAAGTCCGTCACCAGGTTCGTGGCTTCCTGCACGCTCTGCGGGTCTTTGTCCATCATGTTCTGCATCTGCAGGGAGAGAGAGACCACGGTTTTCTGCAGGTTTTCCTGCATTTCTTTCGGCGTATCCTCTGTGCCTGTGGCGTCGTGGGCGAGCGCCGTGTAGTAGTCCCGGCCGTTTTCCAGATTCGCCAGCCCCGTGATGTCCCGGGACTTGTCCTGCCAGGGCTTCAGGTCCCGGCAGATGCGGTCGAACTGCGGATAGAAGGACGTTTCCAGAGCCTTGTTGACCTGGTCCAGGTATGTCTCTTCGGTCTTCTCCGGCAGGTCCAGCGCACGGATCTCCTCCTGGAGATTCCGGCTGACGGCGGACTCGCTGCCGGCTTCGATGATCTCTTCGCATTTTTCCTGCACATCATCGTACTCCAGCATCAGCAGGCCGCGGTCTGCCTGTTCCTTTGTATAGGCCATGCAGTCGTCCACGAACCGCGGGGTGTCTTCCAGAAGCGTGATCAGCGGCGCGATGTCGGCCTCTTTCCGGAGTTCGTATTCCGAGAAGGTCTGGACGAGACTGTCCGCAGGGTTGTTGTAGGCGTTCCAGATCTGGTCGAGGCAGTTGTAGCGCGTATCGTAGACCTGGTCGGCGACATCAAACTGGAAGGAAAGGGTGTCGTAAATCACCTGCTGGGTCAAGTCCAGGTCCGCGCGGTCAAAGGACTGCAGCCGCTCTGCCATTTCATCCTCGAGTTCCATGTCTTCTTCATCCGGGAGAATGCTGCCCAGGGTCACCTCCGCTTTGGCGGGATCGATCCCGAAGGATTCCGGATCTTCGAAGTAATGATGCAGGACCAGGTAGCTGTTTTCGCAGGTCTGGCGGACGTAGTCCTCTGTATAGGCGGTGAAATCCGGATCTGGGTGGGCTGCAGCGGCGGTGGATTCCGTCGAGTCCACCGTTTCCTGCTTATGAGGGGTGTCACCGGTATCCGGGTCGGCTTGCGGTGTCCTTCCGGCACAGCCGGAGAACAGCAGCGAGGCTGCCAGCAGCCAGGCAGCGGTGTGATGCAGTGTCAGTTGTTTCATGTTTGATTCCTTTGTCCGGGACTGATCCCGTCTCTTGCACTGCACCCATTGTAACAGACGTTCCTTCCTTTCAATCCGGTTTCACGCCGCCACGGTGGTTCGCGGCCGATGATGGAAGAACCGGCTGCGGACGTCACGGGCCATCGCGGGACCGCCATGTGGGTCCATACGGGTCGGATTCAGCAGGGCTGGTGGCCGGCATCTGCCTGCATCTGGAATATAATATGAAACAGAATCCGGATTTCCTTCACTTTTTCGGGCATGCATCTTTTCTGACCCGGGTTAAGGTCTATAATGAAGGTGCCTGAAGGGTTTAACCGGGTTAATAAATGACCCGGGTCAACGTCTTCGCATCAGATTCAAAGATTCACCGGCTCTGCTTTGTCGGGGAAGAAAGGGAACCGTCATGAATGAAGATTCAAGACAAAGACTGAACGCGGCTCTGGATGTGATCCGGAAAGTATACCGGACTGTGGATGAAAGCCTCAGTACCCGGGAGACTGGCATCATGCAGACCGCCTATGAATCGCTCCTGAATTCAGGAAGCACCAGCCGCCAGGCCAAGAAGATCCTGGCCAGGGAACTGTGTGCCGGCATTCTTGCCACAGATACCGGATACGCCTTCTGCGAACGGGTGGCCATGGACAACGTGGCCATGATGCACAGTCCCATGAACCTGCAGGCCTGAGCCCGCGGACGCCACACTGATTCACAAACAGCACAAGGCCTTCTGCCGGCATGGATGACTCCATGTGCGCAGAAGGCCTTTTTCTTTGTCCGTGGTCCTGTATTTGTTCTCCCGCAGCAGCGCGGGGCGGGTTCAGCCGAATTGACCCGAGACGTAGGCTGCGGTTTTCTCCATTTTTGGATGACGGAACACCTGCTCTGTTTCTCCTTCTTCCACCAGATGACCCATCCAGAAAAACGCCGTCCGGTCCGCGATCCGCTGCGCCTGCTGCATGTTGTGGGTGACCATCACGATGGTGTACCTTTCCTTGAGCTTCAGACACAGGGCTTCGATGTGGGCCGTGGAAATCGGGTCCAGGGCACTGGTGGGTTCGTCCATGAGCAGCACCTCCGGTTTTACAGCCAGGGCCCGGGCAATGCACAGCCGCTGCTGCTGGCCGCCGGACATGGACAGGGCAGAGGATTTCAGCCGGTCCTTCACTTCCTCCCAGAGACCCGCGCTCTCCAGTGCGTCCCGGACAATGGCATCCAGCTCCTTCCGGTTCCGGATTCCATGGGCCCGCGGTCCGTAGGCCACGTTGTCGTAGATGCTCATGGGAAAGGGGTTGGGTTTCTGGAACACCATCCCCACCCGACGGCGCAGAAGATTCACATCCAGTCCCTGCGTGATGTCCTGGTCCTCGAGACAGATCGATCCGGTGATGCGGCAGCCGGGGACCAGGTCGTTCATGCGGTTCAGAGATTTCAGGAGGGTGGACTTTCCGCACCCCGACGGGCCGATGAACGCCATGATCTGGCGTCCGGGAATGGCCAGGGAAATGTCATGCAGAGCCTGTGACTGTCCATAAAAGAGACTGAGGTTTGAAATCGTGAGCTTATCCATGCTGCCGCCTTTCCATGAACCGCCGGATCAGGGCGGATAAAGCGTTGAGACAGAGCACAGCCACCAGCAGGATCAGAGCCGTGGCCCAGGTCTGGGGAATGTGCAGGCCTTCGCTGGCCAGGGAATACATATGGACCGCCAGGGTCCGCGCAGACTGGTCAAGTCCGGTCACCAGGGTCACCGCTGTGCCCGCCGTGAAGATCAGGGCGGCGGATTCTCCGGTGATCCGTCCGATGGCCAGGATGGTTCCGGAGAGTATTCCGGGAAAAGCAGCCGGCAGGACCACCTTGAAGATGGTGTGCAGGTGGCCGGCGCCCAGCGCGAGGCTGCCTTCGCGCAGGGACTGGGGAACTTCCGACAAAGCCTGCTGGCTGGTTCTCAGGATCAGAGGGAGCACGATCAAAGCCATGGTCAGGGCTCCGGAAATCAGGGACATGCCCAGTTCCAGGAACCGGACAAAGAACAGCGAGCCGAACAGACCGAAAACGATGGAAGGCACACTGGACAGCACTTCGGCTGCCGCCGCAATCAGGCTGGCTGCGCGGCTCTTCGGGCGGGTGTACTCCGTCAGGTAGACAGCGCCCAGCACCCCCAGAGGCAGGGCAATGACCAGCGTCAGCAGGATCATGGACCCGGTATTCACCAGTGCCGGCAGCATGGATACATTCTCTGAGGTATAGACCAAAGAGAACAGATCCGCGCGAAGGGCCGGGAAGCCATTGACGAAAATGAAGGCAATCAGGTAGAACAGGAATCCGGCCACTACCAGCGCGGCTCCGTAAATCAGTCCGCGCTGAAGCAGTGTCGCAAAACGGCGGCGCAGGGTGGACCCCTGCCGGAAGGAGGAAGAAGACTGTCCCTTCCTCCTGTTCTTCTGTCGCCGGCTCCCGGGAACCGGCTGGGAGAATCGCGGGGGAGTCCCGAGTTCCAGCGGGGTGCCGGAAGAGACGGCCGCTGCGCTGGTCGAGGCAGCCGGCACGTTCAGCTGCAAAGCGGAAGGGATTCTTTCTGTTTTCATGTATTTGCACTCCTTTTCCGCATCCATACCAGGCCTGCGATCACCGCGAGAACAATCACCAGCAGCACCAGGGCGGAGGCTGTCAGTGCCTGGCGATGCAGGTCGGCTGCGTAGCCCATTTCCATGGCGATATTGGCTGTCAGGGTCCGCACACCGCCAAGCAGGCTGTCAGGGAACAGTGGCTGGTTGCCGGCGACCATCATGACAGCCATGGTTTCTCCGACAGCCCGTCCCAGTCCGAGCACCACGGCCGTGGCCAGTCCCGATCTGGCAGCAGGGAGAACAGCGAAGAAACCGGAATGTTCGGGTGTGGCCCCAAGGGCCAGACTGCCTTCATAACAGCCTGGATCCACAGTTTCGATGGAAGACAGAGACAGTTCTGTAATGGTGGGAACGATCATCATGCCCAGCAGCACGGCGGCGCACAGAAGGCTGGTGCCGGTGCCGCCCATGTTCAGGCGGATCCAGGGAACGAGCACTTGCAGGCCGAAGAAGCCATACACCACCGAAGGGATCCCGGCCATGACCGAGACGACTGTCCGCATGAACGGCTTCAGGCGGGCGGGACAGAAGTGCGCCAGATACAGCGCGCAGAGAATGCCCAGGGGAGCGGCGACTGCCAGCGCGGCAATGGTCACGGCAAAGGTCCCCGCGATCATTGGCAGAAGTCCGAAACGGCCTTCCGTGGGTTTCCAGACAGTGCCGAAGAGCAGGCTTCCCAGGCCGATTTCCTGAAAAGCCGGCAGGCTCTGGACGACCAGAAACACCAGGATCAGGGCAATGGCTGCGGCGCTGATCCAGGCGCAGGCACCGAAGAGAAACTTGCCCCATCCCTCCTGCCGGCTGCCTGGAACACTGGTCAGGCCGGCTGTGGCGGCGAGTCCGTCCTGCAGCTCCGGACCGCCTGGATGATTACCCGAGGACATCGGACCACAGAGTCTTTTCGCCGGAGAAGATCTCCTTCACCTGCTCTGTGCTCAGGTCTTCGGCGGTATTGGACGGGTTCACGATCACGGCGATGCCGTCCATCGCGATCACCACCGGTTTCACGCCTTCCGTCAGTTCGGAGTCCTTGAGGTCCCGGCTGGCCATGCCGATATCCGACACACCGTCTGCTGCATCCTGGATCCCGGATGAAGAATCGCTCTGCTGGATCTCCACCTGGACATTCGGCTGTTTCTCTTTGTAAGCCTCGGCGAGTTTCTCCATGACGGGAGTGACGGAGCTGGAGCCGGAGACCACGACTTTACCCGAAACGTCCGCCGGGGTCCAGGCTGCAGTTGTGTCCAGCGGGATGCAGCCGTTGTCTGCCACCACTTTCTGTCCCTGATCGGACAGGATGAAGTCCATGAAGTCCTTTGCCGGGGCGCTCAGTTCTTCTTTGACCACAATATTGAAGGGACGGGATATTTTATAGGAACCATCCTTGATGGAAGCGGCATCAGCGGGGGAGCCGTCGATTTTCAGCGGTTTGACGGAGTCATTCAGTGACCCCAAAGAAATGTATCCGACTGCAGCCGGGTCATCTTTCACGGTTGTCAGCATGACCGAGGTGGAATTCGTCACCGAGGCTGTCTGGGTGGTGCTGTCTTTTTCAGAACCATCCGCCTGTTTTTCCACCAGGCCTGTCAGCTCTCCAAAGGCGCTCCTGGTGCCGGACCCTTCTTCCCGGGTCAGGACATGGATTTCCTGATCCTTTGAAAATTCAGCAGGGGCATCCGGGGCAGAAGCACAGCCGGTCACCAGACAGGCCAGAAGCAGGGAAATACTGCCGGCACAAGCCTTTCCTAAAAATTTCATATATCCTCCTCGCCTTGTTCAGGCAGGACCATTATAAAAAGTCTGTGTAAAGCCAAAATCAACCCCATGCAAACAGGATGTAAATTATGAGACAAATCAGAAACAGCTGCCACTTGACAGAGAAATCCGGAAAGGATGCCCGGGGAAACCGGGACTGGGTGGAAAAGCCGGAGGCATGGCTGTCCATACCGGAAAGGCTGTTGTCAAATATACGGCGGTTTTTTAAAATGAACATACATGCGGCCGGAAAAAGTGAATGGATGCCGTGTTAATGAATGTTTGAGAAAGGAGCAGGCAGACACCCGGCCGGGCATCCGTCTGCCTGAATGCGTATGAATCAGTCTGTAAAGAACATGACCACCGCCGCCCTGATGCTGGCACTCGGTCTTGTCCTGCCGTTTCTGACAGGGCAGATTCCGGAAATCGGATCTCAGCTTTGCCCCATGCACCTCCCCGTGCTCCTCTGCGGATTTCTGTGCGGCTGGAAATACGGGCTGGGCGTCGGGTTCATTGTCCCTCTGCTTCGCTCGGCGCTCTTCGGCATGCCTGTCATGTACCCCGCCGCATTAGCCATGGCCTTTGAACTCGGCACCTACGGCATGGTCGCCGGCTGGCTCTGGCAGGTCTCGAAATACCAGTGCACGAAAGCCCTGTACCGCTGCCTGATCGCCGCCATGCTGGCCGGCCGTCTTGTCTGGGGCCTGGTCATGATGCTGCTTCTGGGGATCGGCCAGTTCACCTGGCAGATGTTTCTGGGTGCGGCTTTTGTCACGACGCTGCCGGGTATCATTCTCCAGCTCGTGCTCGTTCCCCTGATCATGGTGGGCCTGCGCCGCGCCGGTGTGATCCGCTACCGGTCCCAGGCTGTCTGACATGATCCTCGTGGCCCTGGACGGCCGGTCCGCCGCCGGAAAAAGTACCCTCGCTGACATACTTGCCCGCGATACAAGCGCCCTGGTGTTTCACATGGATGACTACTTCCTGCCCCGGGATCTCCATAAGCCGGGGATTGCCGGCAACATGGACCTGACCCGGTTCAGGCAGGAGGTCCTGGAACCCCTGCGGGCCGGAATTACCGTCACCACCAGGCGGTTTGACTGCTCAGCCCAGCGTCCTGGTCCGGAAGAAACCCTGGAGCCGGCGGATCTCGTAATCGTCGAAGGCGCCTATTCCCTGCATCCGCTACTGCGGGACTTCTATGATTTCCGGGTGTTCCTGGATATTGATCCCGAAACGCAGAAGGCCCGCCTTCTGCAGAGGGGCGGCCCGGACAAGACCAGGCAGTTTGAAGAAATCTGGATCCCGCGGGAAGAAGCCTATCTGCAGGCCTGCGGCATCAAAGAACTCTGTGACATGATCCTGGAAGCATGAGCATCCGGGATTTTTGTTCTGCCGATGATGGCCTTCCGGCAACAGCTGACAGATACCCCGGGCCTGGAGAACGGGCTGGTGAGACAAAAGAAAGGCCGCAGCCGGACCGGGCTGCAGCCTTCTTTATCTCTCTTTTGCCTGTCTTGCCTTTCCATTCTCCGGATTATCCGCAGAGGCCATTCGGTGGACCACCGTCCGGCCGATCCGGTGATGGTGGATGTCAAAGATCTGCACAGACAGGGGATCCAGGAAAATCTCCAGCTGCGTGCCGTCCTCCGGAATGAAGCCGTAGGTCCCCAGGACATAGCCGCCGAAGGTGTCATAGTCCTCCACCGGCAGTGTCACATTCAGAGCCTGCGCCACATCCTCCAGACTGGCGGATCCCATGATTTCCCAGGTATCTGCCGACAGCTGCCGGATGTCGTCGGGCAGCACCGCTTCATCCGCCTCCTGCATGCGCCCGAACAGCGTTTCCATGATGTCATGCAGCGTCACGATCCCCGTCATGCCGCCGTATTCATCCAGCACCACCGCAAAATAGGTTTTTTCCTTCTGCATCTGCCGGAAGAGATCGTCGGCCTTCATGTTTTCCGCCACAAACAGCGGCTTGTCCACACACTTGGTCAGGACACTCTCCAGGTCGGCGTTCGCCAGCCGGAAGTAGTCCCGGGTGTCCAGGATCCCGATCACATCCTCGCCATTGCGGCCGATGATGGGATAAAACGTATGGCGGTTGTCATGAATGACCTGCTTCCAGTCCCGGGCCTTGTCCTGCATGTTCAGGGACACGACCTGTGAACGGTGGGTGCAGATTTCATCCACGTCCGTATCATCGAGTTCAAAGACATTTTCCAGCAGTTCTTTCTGGGGCTCGTCAATGTCTTCCTCATCCGCTTCTGCCAGCAGTTCCCGGATCTGGTCCTCGGACACATCTTCATCTTCCACCGATGGCAGCTTCGTGAAGAAACTGAACACAGCCAGCATACTGCCGATGCTGGTCAGTCCGCGGGCAAGTCTGTCGGAAGCTTCCGGGCTTCGGCGGGCAAGCAGTCCGGGAATGAACAGTACGGCAAAAAACACCAGATACATGAGGGCTGCGCCGGCCAGTATCTGGATCCAGACAGCCAGGTCCTGTTCCAGGCAGAATACGGCCAGCAGCCAGGCGGCTGCACTGACACAGGCGACCTGTGTCAGGCGAAGGGCAGCACGCGGGCGTCCTTCCAGGCCCGGCATGCCAAACTGCAACAGGGCGGCCGCCAGCAGAAGGGCGGCCATGATACAGGGATATGATTCCATGGAGTCTCCTTTATGTACTGATTATAACAGTCGGCGCAGAATGTGAAAGTGCATGGCAGGATGCGGCCGGGCTACAGAAGGCGGGAAGGGATGAGGCCGGCAGAGAAAGAGGCAGAAAGACGCGTAATCCAGCAGAATATGCGTATATCCGGAGTCATTCGTTCGGCTTCCTGCTTGAAGGATCGATACAGGATGGATATTGGCATAAGATGTTTGTTTTTGGAGATAAGAGAATAGAAATGGCAGAAACTGGATTGTCTTTCTGCGTGACTGTGCGGCTGCTGCATCATCGGCACAACTTGTTACAGTCTTGTTCCAAATGTCATATCTATCCGGTATAGTGACTGTAGAAAAAAGAGAGGTTTTCACTATGAAGAAATTTCTGGCAGCCCTTCTGGGCGTGACGCTTCTGTTTGCGGCCGGCTGCGGAGCCAATCCCGAGGCGGAGGCAGTCAAGACCACTGCAGACAGTTTTCTGAAGGCACAGCAGGAAGGGAACCTGGATGAAGCCGCAAAGTACATGACGGAGTCCGCCGTGCAGGACATGGGGACGATGTCGGAACTGCGTGACAGTCTGAGCATGTATGAAGAAGCCGGTGTGTCCGGTGACACCCTGGACACATTCATGGACAGCATGCTGAAGGCCTATCGCCTGATCTGGGAAAAGTATGAAATCGGCGATGTGAAGGTGGACGGCGAAACTGCCACTGTGATGGTCAAGGTGACGGGTGTGCCCATGGAGGTCATGGAAAAAGAGATGACGGAGGAGTTCGGGGCCAATGTGGCGGGGCAGTGGGCCGAAGACCACATGGAGGAAATCCAGAACTATGCCACCGGTCACACCGAGGAGGAGACCTTTGCCTGGCTCATGGATCAGATGCTGCCGGCTGCGGGGAAGGAAGCCGAAGCGAAGATGGACGAAAGCGAACGCAAGGCCTCTGACTACCGTCTGACGCTGAACAAGGAAGGCGATGACTGGAAGATCAGCAACGTGGAAGTGAAGTCCGAATAACCGGGCTATGGTTAAAACCGCGCAAAAATTGCATACTCTGTGCGGTTTTTTTTCTTGCTGTGAATATTTTCAGAATATAACAGGCTGTATATGCACGAAATATAAATAAAATCCACTATACTCGGTTAGTATTTCAGAATACACGCAGAAACGATATAAATCAGTCAAAAACGCTGACAGATGAAAGAGATTGAACGGTTATTCAAAGTTGCGGGTATCTGCCTCTGAAAAACAACGGCATCCTGTTACAGTTTCCCTATGACAAAGGGAGGTTTTGACATGAAGAAATTACTGACAGCGGCTTTCAGCGCGGCCCTTCTGTTCATGGCCGGCTGCGCCGACTCTGATACCGGTGCCGTCAAAGACACCACAGAGAGCTTCCTGAAGGCAGAACACGAAGGAAATCTGGATGAGGCCACCAAATACCTGACCGGGGATGCGACGGATATGTTCGAGTCCAGAGAAGATATGCGGGCTGATCTGAAGGGTTATGAAGACCAGGGGGTCAGCAACGAGACACTGGATCAGTTCGTGGACGCGCAGATCAAGGCATACACCATGGTGTGGGAAGACAGCAAAATCGATGATGTACAGGTGGGCGATGACACAGCCACGGTTCTGGTCACCACCAAAGGCATTGGCATGAAGGACTGGGAAAACATGACCACTTCCGGACTGTCAGCCGAGGTTGGCAGTCAGTGGATGGATGACAATATGTCCAGGATCGAGGAATACAAAAGCTCGCACACAGAAGAAGAGTATATGGCCTGGTATCTGGATCAGGTGGTACCTGTTTACGCACAGGAACTGGTGTCAAGACTGGATGCCGAGCCGCGTCAGACGACAAACTACCGGTTCTCTCTGGAAAAAACCGATGATGGCTGGAAGATCAGCAATGTGGAGATTGGAACCCTCGAAGAGTCGGATGACCAGTGACACGGACTGGAGAAAAACACGAAAAACAAGAAAAGAGCTGCGGACTGCAGCTCTTTTTGGCGTTTTACCTCATCCAGCCACGCAGGCCGTTTCGGCTGTCTGAACGTAGATGTAAAGCGAACTTTACACCAAACGCGGGTCTGTATATACTGAAAATATGGAAAGCGCGCTTTACATACAAAAGGAGCGGACATGAAAAACTGTCTGGAGGCCCTGCGCAAAGAGCGGGGCATTACGCAGGAGGAACTGGCACGTGACCTGCAGGTCACGCGGCAGACCATCAGTTCACTGGAAAAGGGACGGTACAATCCCTCCATTCAGCTGGCGTTCAGGATTGCCAGGCATTTTCACAGGACCATCGAAGAAGTATTCATTTTTGAGGAGGAGGAAACATGAAACACAGAAATCTTATGACAGCTGTTCTGGGGATCATGCTCATGCTGGCCGGTCTCTGGGCCATGAAGCAGCTGCCTGTTCAGGAAAACAGCTGGCTGCGTGCCATTTGCGGCATGCTCACAGCCCTGGGGTGCGGATGGTTCGGCCACGGCCTGGCCGGACTTGTGCAGAACCGCATCCTCCAGCCCTATCCGGAGATCCGGCAGCAGATGGCCATTGAAGCCGCTGATGAACGCAATATTGCGGTGGCAGCCCGAGCCAAGGCCAGGGCCTATGATGTCATGACATTTGTCTTCGGTGCCCTGATGGTGGCATTTGTTTTCATGCAGGTGGATCTGGTGCCTATCGTGATGCTGGTCTGCACCTATCTGTTTGTGGAAATCACCGGAATCTGGTACCGCATCCGGTATGAGCGGGAAATGTGAGGGTTGGCTGCAGGCAGCCATCAACACCTGAAATCCACAACAACAGCCACGATCTGGATTATGTTGCATGGAAATGAGAAAAAACGCGCAAGACTGTTTGTACACTGCGCGGTTTGACTGTATTCGGGGATAAATCAGGCGGCCGGCTGTGTCACGGGAACCCGTGCGTCGCCTTTCAGTTTCTTCAAAGAAGTCTGCATGACCGGGATCGTCAGGGCAAAGGCAATGACATCGGCACAGGGTGCGGCCCAGAAAATGCCCTCGAGGCCCAGGAACATCGGCACCACCAGCGTGAAGACAATGAGCAGGCCGTCCCGCAGCACAGCCAGGAACGCCGACGACTTGCCATGGCCAATGGACTGCAGGAAGATGGCGCATCCTTTCTGTACACAGGTCAGAGGCAGAAGGCAAAGATAGATGCGCAGGCAGTTGCAGGCGAATTCCACATACAGCTCTGAGCTGGCGCCGAAAAGCTGCACGAAGAACAGCGGGAAAAACTCGAAGGCCATGGTGCAGACCAGACTCAGCCCGAAGGTCCAGGCCATGACAAGCCAGAACAGATGGGTGACGCGGTCCCATTTGCCGGATCCGTAGTTGTACCCCACAATGGGCTGTGCCCCGGCTGCCAGGCCGATGGCAATGTTCAGCACGATCTGGAACAGCTTCATGAGAACCACAAAGGCTGCGAGCGGAATGTCAGAGCCATACGCGGACAGCGCGCCGTAGTGAACCAGCAGAATGTTGTTGAGGATCGTGATGACCACAATGGAAAGCTGCGTGATCAGACTGGAGGTGCCAAGCATCATCACGCCAGTCAGGCTGTGCCATTTGGGGAGGAAGGACGGCCAGGAGAGGCGGAAATTTTTCGCCCGGAACAGGTAGCCGATGCAGAGCAGGAAGCTGACAAACTGTCCCGCGATCGTGGCAATTGCGGCTCCCTGGATGCCCCAGTGGAAGACGAAGATCGTCAGAGGATCGCCAATCAGGTTGATCACGGCTCCCACAATCATGGCACCCATGGCATACTCAGGCGACCCGTCGGCCCGGATGATGGAAGCCAGGCCGTTCTGGACCATGGCCAGCGGCATCATGGCGAATATAATGACACCGTAGGACCATGCCATGGGCAGAGTGGCTTCGGTTGCCCCGATCACAGTGAGCAGGCCGGTGCCGCCAAGATAACAAAGGGCAATCAGGACCAGACCGGTGATCAGGATGGCCATGACCGTGCTGCCGACAATGGCAGGCAGGGACTTTCTGTCATTTTCTCCCATCTTCATGGAAAGCATTGCGGCGCCGCCGTCTCCGAAAAACAGGGAGATTCCCCAGCCAATGACGGTGATGGGGAAAACGACACCCGTGGCGGCATTGGCTTCATAGCCGATGCCCTGGCCGACAAAAATCTGGTCGGCGATATTGTAAAGACACGATATGATCAGAGAAAAGATGCAGGGAACTGCGAATTTCGCAAGCAGAGAGGACAGCTTTCCACTGCCAAGAATTGCACTGTCGTTCATGAATCGATGCTCCTTCCGCGCAAATGCGGGCGGCAGTAAAAAGCAGCCGCCGGTGTTTTCCATCTGTACCGTTGCGGCTGCGAAAGCTCGTGTCGTTGTTGAAAACTCGATTTGTGCAATAGGGATTTTAGCAGAAACCTTTGGCCATTTGCAAAGAAGGTCTGTCCGCAACTGTGACATATTGTCACGGAATCAGGTCCTGCAAAACCAGGTATCATACCGGGCTCCATTCGCGATTGTCTGTCTTTTTTCGGGCCGGAAACCGTGGGCTGCATGGTTTTTCAGGGCGCCAGCATGAAGGAATCCGGTAGAAGGCTGCGCACCGTATACCGTTTCTCCTGTGTGCCATTTGTCACGATGACGGGCGTATCCGGTTCCAGAAGTTCCGCCATCACCTGCCGGCAGGCACCACAGGGCGTAGTCAGGGACTCTGTGGGCGCATAGACCGTCAGGGAGGCGATCTCTTCCTTCGGGACACCGCAGGCAACTGACATGAACAGGACATTGCGTTCCGCACACATGCACAGGCCATAACTGGCGTTTTCCACATTGCATCCCGACAGCAGCGTGCCATCCTTCAGTTCCAGGACCGCTGCCACGGGGAAGTGCGAATAGGGGACATAGGCATTGGCGGCAGCAGACTGCGCCTCTTCCAGGATCCGCCGGTCAGTCACGGTCTGTCTCCAGCAGATCTGCGGCCTGGCGGTCCCGGGCGATCAGCATCCGCATTCCCCGGATCGCTGCTTCAATGGCCTGTTCTGTATCCCGGACCACCGGATTGGCCAGTCCGGTTTTTTCCCGTTCCTGGTTTGCCATGACCAGCAATACAGCGCCGCAGCGCACGTGTCGATACGCAGCCACGGTGAACAACGCCGCACATTCCATCTCGCTGGCCAGCACACCCAGGCGCTTCCACGCCTCCCACTCCCCGTTGAGTCTGCCCGCCACAGGCATCCGCCCAGGATCGTGCTGGCCATAGAAGGAATCCTTGGACTGCACCACACCCAGATGAGCCCTGGGTGCTGCCTGATGCAAAGCGGACATCACATCGAAATCCGCCGTGGCCGGCCAGGCCAGCGGGGCATATTCCCGGCTGGTTCCATCCTGCCTGACTGCGGCAGTCGCAATGACCAGGTCGCCGCTTTTGACCTCCGGCTGGATCCCGCCGCAGGTCCCGACCCGGATAAACGTGTGGGCTCCCAGATCGGACAGCTCCTCCAGGGCGATGGCTGCACTGGGACCTCCGATGCCTGTGGACATCACCGTCACCGGTTCGCCATCCAGCATGCCAGTCCAGGTTTCGTATTCCCGGCTGTCCCCCACTTTCCGGGCGCTGTCCAGATGCGACGCGATTTTCTTCACCCGCTTCGGGTCTCCGGGCAGCAGCACATAGCGGCCGATGTCCTCTGCGGATACGCCGATATGATAGGGAAGTCCGTTCTGGCTGTATTTCATGATGTGTCCTCCTTTGTTGTATTGTACCGGCAGTCTGCCGGACAGCTCAATATGGTCAGAACCTGTTGAGACGGATATGATGAAGACAGATCAAAGAGAAGCAAGGAAAAGGAGGATCTTGTATGTCCACACCACACATTCAGGCAGAACCCGGTCAGATCGCCTCAACCGTCCTGATGCCCGGCGATCCCCTCCGGGCGAAATACATCGCAGAGCATTTCCTGGAAAACCCGGTCCAGGTCAACAGCGTCCGCAACATGCTGGGATACACCGGAAAGTACAACGGGAAAGACGTCACGGTCATGGGATCGGGCATGGGAATGCCCTCCATCGGCATTTATTCCTATGAGCTCTACAATTTCTATAGCGTCGACACCATCATCCGCATCGGCAGTGCCGGAGGACTGGCACCGGAGCTGGAGCTGATGGATCTCGTCGTCGGCGTGGCTGCGAGCACGGATTCAAACTATGCGACGCAGTTCAACATGCCGGGTACCATTGCCCCGACAGCGGATTTCGACCTGGCGATGAACGCGGTCTCTCTGTGCGAGGAACTCGGGGTGCGGGTGATGGCCGGGAACATTCTGTCTTCGGATATTTTCTACAACGACCAGAAAGATGCGCTCCTGCGGTGGAAGTCCATGGGGATCCTGGCGGTGGAAATGGAAGCTGCGGCGCTGTACCTCAATGCGGCGAGGGCCGGGAAGAAGGCCCTGTGTCTGCTGACGATCTCCGACAAGCCCCTGGAGGGCAGCGGCCTGTCCAGCCAGGAGCGGGAGACCGGCTTCACGCAGATGATGAAAGTTGCCCTGGAGCTCGTGCAGTGACGAGGCGGACCGGGGCATACAGACGGATTTTTGTCGTGGTGGTGGATTCCTTCGGGGCCGGCGGTGCGCGGGATGCGGCGGCGTTCGGGGATGAAGGAGCCGACACCATGGGGCACATTGCCCAGGCCACACCCGGCTGGAAGATTCCCGTGCTGATGAAACTCGGCCTGGGCAGTCTGCGGCCACTCGCCCACCAGACACCGGATCCGGCCCCTGTGGGCAGGTATGGGTTTTTGAACGAAGCATCGGCGGGGAAGGACACCATGACCGGGCACTGGGAAATGATGGGGCTCAAAACCGACACGCCGTTCCAGACCTTCGGGCATTTTCCGCCGGCGCTGATCGAAGCGCTGGAACAGGAAACGGGGCACAAGGTCATCGGCAACCGGCCGGCTTCCGGGACGCAGATCCTGGAAGAACTGGCCCCGGAGGAGATTGCCACGGGTCACATGATTGTCTACACCTCGGCGGATTCTGTGCTGCAGATCTGCGGCAATGAAGAAACCTTCGGCCTGCAGGAGCTGTACCGCTGCTGCGAAATCGCCCGCCGGCTGACGATGAAGCCGGAATGGAAAGTGGGGCGGGTGATTGCTCGACCCTATGTGGGGAAGAAACCGGGGGAGTTCGTGCGGACGGCCAACCGCCGCGACTATGCCCTGAAGCCCTTTGGCCATACCGTGCTGGACAGCCTGAAGGATGCGGGGTTCGAGGTGATTTCCGTGGGGAAGATCCGGGATATTTTTGACGGCGAAGGCATCACCGAGGCGATCCACTCCGATTCCTCGGTGCAGGGCATGGAGCAGACCATTGATCTGACAAAGCGGGACTTCACAGGGCTGGTGTTCACGAACCTCGTGGATTTCGACGCGAAATGGGGCCACCGGCGCAATGTGGCGGGATACGCCCGGGAGGTGGAAGCCTTTGATGAAAGGCTCGGGGAGCTGATGCAGGCCCTGAGGCCGGATGATCTGCTCCTGGTGACGGCCGATCATGGCAATGATCCCACCTGGACCGGCACGGATCACACCCGGGAGCGCGTGCCGCTGCTGGCCTGGAGCCCATCCATGAAGCAGGGAGGGCCGCTGCCGGAGCAGGATACCTTTGCGGCTATTGGCAGACTGGTGGCGGAAAACTTTGGCGTACCTGTACCGGAGATGGCGGAACTGAAGACACAGCCGGCCATTGAGCTGTAAGGCAGAATCCGGGCGGATGAACGTTGGAGAGAATGAAAACCGGATATTTTGTCATCTGTGCGACAAAATATCCGGAACTTTTGTCGCGGCGGCGACATTTTTTCCGTTTCAGCCGGATTTTGTCCCTTGAAAAGGAGAGACAGGGCCGCGGAACTGAAATGTAATGATTGAAGTGGATGCTAAAAAGGAACCAGCCGGTGATGAAGGACACACTGTAGTCAAAAGGCCATACTCGGAGCCGTCTTAGGCTGATACCCGGATGAGAGGAAGAAGTTATTGGAAAGCCGGATACAGAAACAGCAAGATAACCGACAGCATTGCCGGAACAGGAGTCGAGAGTTATACATAGGATTCCTGGTTCAGCTTCACGGTGGTCTGTATATCCTTCTGAGCTTCACAGAAGTCCGGACCTGATTTCAGACAATATCCGGTAGATGCTAACCTTATAACATAAAGTTCTATCCGTTCGCAGGTTGCGATCATTATGGAGGAGCATATAAGCCCTCAGCAACTTCCAACACACTAAAGAGTATTGAAAGCAAAGTGCGACTGTGAGAGGATTGAACGGGAGAGGGAATAGTGAATATGAAGAAAATATGGAGTGTTTTTCTGGTTGCTGCTATCCTTGCAGGCTGCCAGCAGGACAACAGAACAACGGATGAGAAGTTTATTGATGCACTGAAGAAAGGGTTGAGTGACAGGTGGGAACTCGCCGATCTCGATAAAGATGCAGAGGAAACAACAGAAACATTCGAGTCTTATGTCAATGCAGAACTTAATCAGATAAAACAGTATAAAGACGCTGATTTCGAGGATCCCGATTTACAAACTGCCGCAGATGCATATATTGCCAGTCTTGAACATACGCTGGAAATCACACCAACCTTGGACAAGGACAGTAATAAATTCTATGAATTATACAGTCCGGTTTATTCAGAAAGAGGAGAAGCATTGCTCCAGATCAATGAGATTTCTCCATTGGAAATGGCCAATCAAGAGGACCAGAAAGAACTGGAGGAACTCCTGGATGATGCAGAAATCACGAAGGCAGCCACAGATCTCGCCAGTCAGATTGACTTCAAAGTGGTGAAGGAAGACAGTGATGAAGACATGGGATGGTACTCAGCAGACCTGGAGGCCAAGGTTAAAAATGATACCAGGTACACGTTCGATTATTTCAACGTGACGGCGAACATCATCGATGCTGATGGAACGGTAATCACACAGGGATATACATCGGTTAATGCCTGGAAACCTGATCAGACACAGACTTTCAAATTGTATTCAGACAAAAAGTTCAATAATGTAGAGCTTGCAAAAGTCGATTATATGATTGCCGATAACGGTTTTATCGGAGAAGTATACTTTAAATAAACTTTGGGTTGAATGGCATCATAGCAGGTGTGCAGCAGGTTTATTACTGACAGGAGTCTTCACGGACTCCTCTTTGTGTTTTGGCCGAATATCTTCTGATTGGTAGAGCCGGAGAATACATCTGGTGTAATCTCCGGCTGTCCGAATCAATGTCCTATCATTATGTTATTATGGGAACGTGAAAACCCGCCGCACAAGGAGAGAGCGGCGCAAGGAGGAAAGGTTTATGAAGAAACTGAAGTCTGTGGGCTCTGCGATCCTCAACGCACTGTCCGGCTCACTCGTACCTCTGATCCCGGTGCTGATCGGCGCCGCCATGTTCAAGACACTCCTGGCGGTCTTCGGCCCTGATGTCCTTGGCTGGATACACGCTCACAGCGACCTCTATGTCCTGCTCAGTTTCGTCGCAGATGCAGGATTCTACTTCCTGCCCATCTACGCCGGCTATACCTCTGCGACCTACTTCAAAGTCAGCGGACTGCTCGGCATGTTCCTTGGTGCCATCCTCATCCACCCCACCTTTGCAGCCCTGGACCAGGGCCTGGTGGTGTTCGGCCTCACGGTTCCCAGTCTGGCCTATTCCGGCACCATTCTCCCCATCCTGCTCTCCTGCTGGATCATGAGCTACGTCTACAAAGGCGTGGAGAGAGTCATCCCCAAAGTCCTCCAGGACGTCTTTGTTCCCTTCCTGACCATTCTCGTCATGCTGCCCATCACCCTGTGTCTCGTCGCACCCCTGGGTACCTGGCTCGGGCAGTTCATCTGTGACTTCGTCCTGAGCCTTGGAAGCCTTGGCGGCATTGGTACGATTCTGTCCATGGCCCTCATTGGCGCCTTCTGGCAGTACATCGTCATGTCCGGCATGCACTGGATCTTCATCACGACCATTATCACCATTCTCGCCACCGGCGAAGTCGATGCCCTGATTTTCCCCGCCTGCACCGCCAGTTCCTTCTCCATAGGCGGCATGTGCCTCGGCGCCTTTCTTGCCCTGCGGGGAACCGAAGACAAGGCCAAAGCCATGAGCTGCGTCATTGCCCAGATGATTGGCGGCGTAACCGAACCCGGGCTCTATGGCGTGGGATTCCAGTACAAAAAGCCCCTGGCGGGCATGATGGCCGGGGGATTCTGCGGAGCCCTGTATGCCGGCATCACCGGTGTTGTGTGCACCAACCTCGTACCCGTGGCGAGTTTCCTGGTGTTCCTGAGCTTCACCGGGGCCTCGGCCATGAACCTGGTCAATGAAATCATCGCGGCGGCGATCGCCTTTGTGGTGGCTGCTGTGGTGACCTTCGTGCTGATGAAGTCGGGACAGAAGAAAAAAGAAGCATAGAAACATCAAAAGGAGGCTGAGACCTCCTTTTATTGTGCCGATGATGGCGGGGATGGCCCGGTCCGCTCAGATCTTCTGAACCATCCATTTTCCGGCTCTGGGAGACCCCTGCAGCAAAAGGTGACCCTGTTTTTTCAACAGCGCCAGATGGCGCTCGATTCTGCGTTTGGGCAGATGCAGGGAGTCTGCCAGAGCAGCAACAGTCATGGCAGGATTCCGGGCAAGAGTGTGCAGAATCTCAGCATCCAGATCCATGGATGGATTCTCCGGTGCCGGACAGACGGTCAGAATAGAAACCGCCAAGATTCGCAATGCGCATGGACAGCTCGATGATCCTGTCATTCATCTGAAATGCAGGTACATCTTGAGCGGTTGAAGAGACAGAGGACATGAACAGAACCTCCTTGTTTATTGCCGCCATATCACCGCCAGCTGGCGGTGATATGGCGGCAATCCACTATAAAAGGAGGCATCTGCCTCCCTGATTGATCATTTGGATGTCCTGTCCTTCACGTCTTTGTCATGCATCAGGTACGCGAGAATGTTTTTCCGCGTCACGATCCCGATGAATATGTTCCGGTCATCCACCACGGGCACAAAGTTCTGTTCCAGGCTTGTGGCCAGAAGCTGGCCCATGCTGACATTGAAGGGAACTGCCTGGATGAAATCCGGACGGAGTATCTGGCGGATGAACACATTGTCCAGGTCTGTGTCCGGGTGATCGGTCAGATAGTAGAGAAAGTCGCCTTCCGTGACGGCGCCTTTGTATTCACCGTCCGGGGACACCACCGGCACACAGGTGTAGCCGTGTTCCCGCATGAGCCACATCCCATCCCGGAGACTCAGGTTGTCATAGAGAAAGCTGGTTTGTTTCTTGTTCGTGAGGAAAAAGAACAGATTCTGTCCCAAAAGAGACACCCCCTTAAAACACTTTCATTGTACGGCAGGGTTGTCTGTCTTTTGTATCCGGTCTGTGTGAAATTGTCGCAAAGGTGAAAGAAAGGAGAAAAAGGACAATATAAATAGGAATAGGCCGGAAAACCTGGCGGAAGAATCAGGAGCGCAAGACAGAGAATATCACTTTTATACCCTGCGGAATAATTTAGGGGTATTAACGGGTGTAATGAGGGTTGAACCTGAGAGGAATGGGAAGGACATGAAAGCAGCAGATGAACTCAGAGCCAGAATCGCAGAACTTCCCAGGGGAAGTCTGACTGTAAAGAGAGTGAACGGCCATAAATATCACTATCATCGGATCATGGAGAATGGAAAGGGCAGGGAGATTTATGTACCGGAAGCAGAAGCTTCTGCGCTTTCTGAGGGGATTGAGGAACGCTGGAAACTGGAGAAGGAGCTGCGGCAGCTGAACAGAAAGAATTCCAGGCGGTCTGAATCAGACGGATTTCTCTGTATGGTTTTGACAGGAAAAGCTCTGAAGCCCTTTGCTGAACCGGTCAAAGGCTTCTGCCTTGATTCAGGCGCTCTCTGAAGATCCTGTTATTGAATCTCTGAATATCCGGGAACGGACAGTTTTGAAGCGGTGGATACTCAGTGAAATCCAGGGGAGGATGCTGGAGGGCATTGTCCTGCTGGAAACAATGATGCGCTGGCCTGGAAAGGAAGTCTTCGTTTTGCAGTTTGCTCTTGGGGAATTTGATATGGTTGTCTTTGATCCGGAGAAACTGGAATGCGAAATATTCGAGATAAAGCACAGCAAAGTCCGTGCGAGAGAACAGGCCAGACATCTGCTGAATGCTGAGAACTGTCGAAAGGTGGAGTTCAGATACGGTCCCGTTGCATGCAAAGCAATACTGTACAAGGGAGAAACCTGCGAAGAGGAGGGAATCCAGTATCAGAATGTGGAGGAGTACCTGATGCAGGCAGTATGATGCACAGCAAGATCCATTTATCATAACCCGCTGTATTAAAATGAGGGGACAATCGATCTGTGTTTTGACAGCGATGAGTTTGTGAAGCACTAAACGGGTATATGCAGTAAAACCCCAGCGGGTTTTCTGAACAACTGCAGGTTGTCAGAAACCTGCTGTGGCTCGCCCGCCATCGGCATGATTCGCCGGTCAAATCACATGACATTTCCGGTATTGAAACCTGACCAGTTTCCCCATATAATAATGCGGATAACGAAATTCACAGATTCACGCCTGTAATCCAGAGAAGCAGAGAGGTACAAGATGAACAAACTTTCACTGTTGTCTGTGCGGGACCTGTCCGTACATGAAATCCTGCAAATCCTCCAGGAGGCAAGAATTTTTAATAGTTCCCAAAAAGATTGGCATTTGCCAGCCGTCAACGCGCTGGTGGCTAATCTTTTTTTTGAGCCTTCCACCCGTACGCACTTCTCGTTTGAAAGTGCCGAATTCCAGCTCGGGTGCAAAGTGGCGGACTTCTCGGCGTCCAGCTCCAGTGTCACGAAGGGAGAATCCCTTTACGATACAGCGCGGACTTTTGAGGCCATCGGCTACAAGGTGCTGGTGATCCGGCATCCCGACGACCGCTACTATGAACGCCTGCGCGATATCTCCATTCCGATCCTGAATGCAGGAGACGGAGCCGGGGACCACCCGACGCAGTGTCTGCTGGATCTCTACACCATGTGGGAGGAATTCGGTTCCTTTGAGGGACTGAAAGTGGTGATCTGCGGAGACATCAAACACTCCCGGGTGGCTGCCAGCAACAAAGAAGCCCTGGACCGGCTGGGGGCGGATGTGCGCTTTGCGGGCCCGGCACAATGGCGCCGTGAGGGATATCCCGTCATGGACTTTGACCAGGCAGTGGAATGGGCGGATGTGGTCATGATGCTGCGGATCCAGAAAGAACGCGGTGCCATGGCGGACATGCCGAATCGGGAATATCTCACACGATACGGTCTGACGATGGAACGGGCATCGCGGATGAAACCCGGGGCCATCATCATGCATCCGGCGCCGGTGAACCGGGATGTGGAGATCGACTCGCGGCTGGTGGAAGCACCCCAGAGCCGGATTTTCCGGCAGATGACCAACGGCGTGCTCATCCGCAAGGCGGTGCTCAAACGCGCCTTTGGCTACCCGCCGTTTCGGGAGGAAACCGGTGAAAGGGAACAAAGCCGGACGGCAGACAAACAGAACAGAGATCATATAAAAGGAAAGAAGGGGACAGAATGACACAGAAACGGCTGATCCGCAATGCTTCGGTGATTTCCGGTGGCAGGCGGATCCAGGCAGATGTGCTCTTTGATGACAAAATCCTGGCGGTGGGTGAAAACCTGCCGGCGGATGAAAACACCCGGGTCACGGATGCCCGGGGCCTGACCCTGATCCCGGGGCTGGTGGATGTGCATGTGCATCTGCGGGAGCCCGGGCGCGAGGCCAAGGAAACCATTGCGGATGGCACTGCGGCGGCGGCGCATGGCGGGTTCACCACGGTATTTGCGATGCCCAATGTCCTGCCTTTTCCCAGTACAGTCAGGACTGTGGAACCGTACCAGCGGCTGCTGGAAGAAAAAGGCCGGGTGCGGGTGCTGCCTTATGGCACGATCACAGTGGATGAAGCCGGCGCCACGCCCACGGACTATGCCGCGCTCAGAGAGCTGGGCGTGCACTGGTTTTCCGATGACGGCGTCGGGGTGGACAGTGCGGCGGTGATGCGCCGTTGCCTGGAAGCTGCCAGGGAAGCAGACGTGCTGTTTGCCTGTCACACAGAGGACATGAACTACCGGCAGCCCGGGGCTTCGGTTCACGATTCTCCGGTCGTGACTTCCAGAGGCTGGATCGGGATTCCTTCGGCGTGTGAAAGCGCCCAGCTGATCCGGGACCTGAAGCTGCTCAAGGAAACCGGAGGACGGTATCACACCTGTCATGTCAGCGCGAAGGAGAGCGTGGAAGCCCTGCGCGAGGCAAAGGCTGCGGGGCAGGATGTGACGGGAGAAGTCACGGCGCATCACCTGTTGCTGGAGGACAAGGATGTCCAGGGACCGATGTGGAAAATGAATCCGCCCCTGCGCTCTCACGAAGACCGCATGGCGCTGATCGAGGGCCTGGAATCCGGCGCCCTGGACTTCATCGCCAATGACCATGCCCCGCATACCGAAGAAGAAAAAAGCCTGCCCATGGACAAGGCGCCCTTTGGCATCGTGTCCCTGGAAACAGCCTTCCCGCTGCTGTATACGGAGTTCGTCAAAGGCGGCCGCTGGAGTCTGGAACAGCTGGTGCACTGGATGAGCACAGCGCCGGCCCGACGCTTCGGTCTGGAAGGCACCGGGGACATTCTCCCGGGGTACCGGGCAGACCTGGTGCTGGTGGATGAAAACCGGCCGGGGACTATAGACAAAACGACATTTCTTTCCAGGGGGAAAAACACCCCCTTCGACAAATGGCCCACAGCCTGTACCATCGCCGAGACGATCTGCGAAGGCAAAACTGTGTGGCCGGATATAGAGACAGAGAAGAAAGGAAGCTGAATCATGGAACGACTGCTGATTCTGGAAGACGGAAGCGTATACCGGGGACAGGGTTTCGGTTCGGATGAACTGAAAACCGGGGAACTGGTGTTCAACACTTCAATGACGGGGTATCAGGAGATCCTGACGGACAACTCCTACTGCGGACAGATCGTCATGATGACCTATCCCCTGATTGGGAACTACGGCATCAACCGGGATGACTATGAGTCCATCGAACCGGCGGTGTTCGGGTTCGTGACCCGGGACCTGTGCCAGTCTCCGAACAACTGGCGCAGCCAGGAAACGCTGGATGACTTCCTGAAAGCCCACAACATTCCGGGCATTTACGATGTGGATACAAGAGCCATCACCCGCAAGCTGCGCAACAAAGGCACCATGCGGGCCATGATGGCCAATCCCGATACAGACATCGAAGCGGCGGTGAAACAGCTGCAGGAAACGGACTATCTCCATGACCAGGTGGCACGGGTGTCTTCCAGCAAAATCTTCCCGATTCCCAACCGCGGCCACAAAGTGGTGCTCATGGACTTCGGCGCGAAGCTGGGCATCGTGCGGGAACTCTCCCGCCGGGGCTGCGACCTGATCGTGGTGCCCTGGGACACCGATGCCCAGACGATCCTGAGCTATCACCCGGACGGTGTGATGCTCTCCAACGGCCCGGGGGACCCGGAAGATGTGCCCCAGGCCATAGAGACCATCCGGCAGCTGATGGGAAAAACGGTGATTTTCGGCATCTGCCTGGGACACCAGCTGATTTCCCTGGCGTGCGGGGCAAAGACCTACAAACTGAAGTTCGGACACCGCGGGGCGAACCACCCGGTGGTGGACCTGGAAACGGGGAAGGTGGACATCACAAGTCAGAACCACGGTTTTGCGGTGGACATCGATTCCCTGGCTGACACGAAGCTGGAGCTGACGCACAAGGCGCTCAACGACGGATCCTGCGAAGGGGTCCGGCACAAAGAGCTGCCGGTGTTCTCGGTGCAGTTTCACCCGGAGGCAAGCGCCGGTCCGGAGGATACGGCGTACCTGTTTGACAAGTTTGTGGCCATGATGGACAAGGAGGGACGGCATGCCTAAACGCGACGATATCAAGAAGATCCTGGTGATCGGCTCGGGCCCGATCGTGATCGGCCAGGCGGCGGAGTTCGACTATGCGGGCAGTCAGGCCTGCACCTCGCTGCGGGAAGAAGGATATGAAGTGGTGCTCATCAACTCCAACCCCGCGACGATCATGACGGATTCCTCCATTGCGGACCGTGTCTACATCGAGCCGCTGTCACTGGAATTTGCCAAGCGCGTCATCTGCAAGGAGCGCCCGGATGCCATCCTGGGCTCCCTGGGCGGACAGACAGGCCTGAACCTGGTGGTGGAACTGGCACAGGACGGCATTCTGAAGGATTACGGGGTCGAGATCCTGGGGACGGACCTGCAGGCCATCAACCGGGCGGAGGACCGGGAGCTGTTCCGGGACCTGATGCAGGAAATCGGCGAACCGGTTCCCGAGAGCATGATCGTGCACACGGTGCAGGAAGCGGTGGACTTCTGTGCAGACCTGGGCTATCCGGTGGTGGTGCGTCCGGCCTACACGCTGGGCGGCACCGGCGGCGGGTTTGCGCACAATGAGGAAGAACTGCGGCGGATCACGGAAGCCGGGCTGAAAATCTCCCCGGTGCACCAGTGTCTGATCGAGCGCTCCATTGCGGGGTACAAGGAAATCGAGTACGAAGTCATGCGGGATGCCAACGACAACGCGATCGTGGTCTGCAACATGGAAAACGTGGATCCGGTGGGCATCCACACAGGTGACTCCATTGTCGTGGCCCCGGTGCAGACCCTGACAGACCAGGAAAACCAGATGCTGCGGACAGCGAGCCTGAAAATCATCCGGGCGCTGAAGATCTGCGGCGGCTGCAACGTGCAGCTGGCGCTGGATCCCGACAGCTTCAAGTATTACGTCATTGAAGTCAATCCCCGTGTGTCCCGGTCTTCGGCCCTGGCGTCCAAGGCCACGGGCTATCCCATTGCGAAGATCTCCGCAAAACTGGCCGTCGGCCTGACACTGGACGAGATCCTGAACCCGATCACCGGCACGAGCTACGCCTGCTTCGAACCGGCGCTGGACTACGTTGTGACGAAGTTCCCCCGGTTCCCCTTCGACAAGTTCCCCGGCGCCGACCGGCAGCTGGGCACCCAGATGAAAGCCACAGGCGAAGTCATGTCCATTGGCCGCAGCTTCGAGGAGTCCTTCCTGAAAGCCGTCCGGTCCCTGGAGACAAAGACCGACCACCTGGAGCAGAAGGACATGGCTGACATGTCTGATGGCGAGCTTTTAAGCCGGATCCACGAGCGCGACGACGAGCGGATCTTCGCCATTGCCCAGTACCTGCGAAACGGCGGTGATCCAGAGCGCGTTGTGCGGGAAACCCGGATGGATCCCTTCTTCATCGACCACCTGATGGTGATCCTCGCCCTGGAAGCGGAAGCAAAGGACCCGGCCGCTGTCGGCAACAGGGACCTGCTGAGGAAACTGAAGAGAAACGGCTTCTCCGATGCCTGGATCGCCCGGCAGTGGGGCATGAGCGAGCAGGAACTGTACGAACTGCGAAAACAGGCGGGCATTGTGCCGGTGTTCAAAATGGTGGACACCTGCGCCGGGGAGTTCACGTCCGAAACCCCGTACTTCTACTCGAGCTATGAAGAGGAAAACGAAAGCGAAGTCTCCGACCGGAAGAAAATCGTGGTGCTGGGCTCCGGCCCCATCCGGATCGGGCAGGGCGTGGAGTTCGACTACGCGACTGTGCACTGTGTGGAGACCCTGCGGGATGCGGGCTATGAGGCCATCATCATCAACAACAACCCGGAGACCGTGTCGACGGACTTCTCGATTTCCGACAAGCTGTATTTCGAGCCTCTGACGACAGAAGACGTCATGACGGTGGTGGATCTGGAAAAACCCGAAGGCGTGATCGTGCAGTTTGGCGGCCAGACCGCGATCAACCTCGCGGATTCGCTGGTCAAGCGCGGGGTGAAGATCCTGGGCACCAGTCTGGAAGACATTGACCGGGCGGAGGACCGTCATGAGTTCGAGGCCATGCTGCACAAGCTGGACATTCCGCAGCCTCAGGGTGAAACAGCTGTCACGGTGGAAGAAGCCCTGGAAATTGCGGGACGGATCGGGTATCCGGTGCTCGTGCGCCCGAGTTACGTTCTGGGCGGCAGGGCCATGGAAATCGTGCACAACGACGAGGACCTGAAGAAATACATGGCCACGGCGGTGAAGGAAATCAGCCACGATGCGCCGATTCTGGTGGACAAGTACGTTGTCGGCAAGGAGCTGGAGATCGATGCGGTGGCCGATGGTGAAAACGTCTATATTCCGGGTGTGATGGAACACATCGAACGGGCTGGCGTGCATTCCGGTGACTCGATCTCGGTGTACCCCGCCCAGACCATCAGCCAGGAGGTCAAGGACACGATCATTGACTATGCGATCCGCATCGGCAAGGGATTCCACTTCAAGGGCCTGTACAACATCCAGTTCATCGTGGACCGCGACAACAAAGTCTATGTCCTGGAGGTCAACCCGCGAAGCAGCCGGACGGTGCCGTTCATTTCCAAGGTCACGGGCGTGCCGATGTCGGCGATGGCCACCCGGGCGATCCTGGGCGAAAGCATTCCGGAACAGGGATATACCCCCGGGTATCATCCGGAGGACAAGGAGCGTGTGTTCGTAAAGGCGCCGGTGTTCTCCTTTGCGAAGCTCCGCAGTGTGGATACGGTACTGGGTCCGGAAATGAAGTCCACGGGCGAGGCCCTGGGATCGGATACGAGTCTGGAAAAGGCGCTGTACAAGGCACTGGTGGCCAGCGGCGTGCGGATCCCGACACATGGGGCGGTGCTGATCACCGTGGCCGATGGTGACAAAGAGGAGGCGCTGAAGCTGGCGAAGCGGTTCTCGGATATCGGCTATGGCCTGTATGCGACGAAAGGTACGGCGAAGATGCTGCGGGATGCGGGACTCTTTGTGCATGAGGCGGACAAGGTGGAGGAAGGCGATACCAACAATGTGCTGGACATCATCCGGACGGGTCAGGTGAACTTTGTCATCAACACGCTGTCGGCCAACAACCAGGCCAGCAATGACGGCTTCCTGATCCGGCGTGTGTCTGCGGAAAACAACATTTCGTGCATGACGAGCCTGGATACGGCCAATGCCCTGGCGGGTGTGCTGGAGAGTCTTTCCTTCTCGATGGTGTCCATGAACGAAATGGGCAGATAGCGGCCCGCCCGTCCGGCCTTCCGGATGGTAAACTGCCTGGCAGTTTATCCATCCGGACAGCCGCCGTTGGGGTGCAGTGCAGTCCTGAGGGTGGTGCTGCAAAATGGAGTTCCCATCCGAACAATGGCGTGCCGTGCAGAAACCGGCTCTGTCCGTAAATGACACCGTCTATACCGGTGCATTTTCGAAGGGACCGGGGATTGTGGAGATAAACATATGAAAGACGAGAAAACGAAAGTCCTGTCCAATGTCCCGATTGCCCGGGATGTGTGGAAACTGGATCTGGAAACGGATATGGAGTGCGGACCGGGGCAGTTCGTGGAGGTGAAATGCGGCCAGTATTTCCTCCGGCGCCCGATTTCCGTATGTGAAGCGAAAGACGGCGTGCTGACGCTGATATACAAAGTCGTGGGCAAAGGCACCGACTGGCTGTCCCGGGTGCAGCCCGGAGAAACAGTGGATGTTTTCGGACCCCTGGGAACAGGGTTTCCGACCAGCCGGGCAGAAGTTCCTGCGGAACTTTCTGCCCGGCCCGTCGGAAAGCAGGAACGTGGTCTCCAGTCAGGTGGAAAAGAGAATGAGGATGCTTCCTGCCCCGGGGAAAGAAAAGGACCGGGACACGGTTCTGTTCTCCTGATCGGCGGCGGTGTGGGGGTGCCCCCTCTGGTCATGACCGCCCGGAAACTGCAGGAACAGGGCGTGAAGGTCCAGGCTGTACTGGGGTTCGGCTCCAGGGCAGATGTGTTTGGCCTGGACCTGTTTGCAGCCCTGGGCATTGAACCTGTGATTGCGACCATGGATGGATCCATCGGCACACCGGGTACAGTGCTGGATGCGATTGATGCAGCTGGTCTGGAAGCAGATCTGGTCATGAGCTGCGGCCCCCTGCCTATGCTCAAGGCAGTCAGTGACCGGTATAAAACCGGCTATGTGTCGCTGGAGAGCCGCATGGCCTGCGGTCTGGGTGCCTGCATGGGTTGTGTAGTGAAAACACCGGATGGCTCGCAGCTGCGTGTCTGCAAAGATGGACCGGTGTTCCGGATCGGTGAGGTGATGCTGTGATGAAAATAATGGATCTTTCGGTCAGGCTCCCGGGTCTGGACCTGAAAAACCCGGTGATTCCGGCCTCCGGCTGCTTCGGCTATGGCCGGGAATACGCAGAGCTGTACGATCTCTCGCTGCTGGGCGGCATTGCCATCAAGTCGGTATCCGCCGCACCCAGGGAAGGCAACCCTACCCCGCGGGTGGCGGATACACCCATGGGCATGCTGAATGCCATTGGCCTGCAGAACAAAGGCGTGGAGTATGTGGTTGAACACGAGTTGCCGTTTCTGGCGCAGTATGACACCCGGGTGCTGTGCAATGTGGCAGGCAGCACTGAGGAAGACTACGTAAAGGTCATCGAAGCCCTCAACAACGATTCCCGGGTGGATGCCTTTGAACTCAACATCTCGTGTCCGAACGTGAAACACGGCGGTATGGGGCTGGGAACGGATCCGGAACTGGCGGCGCATGTCACCCGTATGTGCAAGGCTGCCAGCCGGAAGCCGGTATATGTGAAACTGTCCCCCAATGTGACGGACATCGTTGCGATCGCCAAAGCGGTGGAAGCCGCGGGGGCGGACGGGCTGGTGATGATCAACACCCTGCTGGGGATGCAGATGGATCTGAAAAGCGGGAAGCCGCTGCTGGCCAACAAAACCGGGGGTCTCTCCGGTCCTGCGGTGAAGCCTGTCGGCATCCGGTGTGTATACCAGTGTGCAAGAGCCGTGAAGATTCCCATCATCGGCTGCGGGGGCATCACCTGTGCCGAAGATGTGCTGGAATACCTGCTGGCAGGCGCCAGTGCGGTGGAGGTCGGCTGTGCCAATTTCACCGATCCCTGGGTATGTCCGGAAATCATCGAAGATCTGCCCGGGGTGCTGAAGAAGTATGGATATGACAGCCTGGAGGCTGTGCGGGAAAGGAGCCGACAAATATGAGCAAGACCATTGTGGCGCTGGATTTTTCGTCGCGCGAAGAAGCGCTGGAGTTCCTGAAAGAGTTTGATTCCCCGGTGACGGTGAAAGTCGGCATGGAGCTGACCTATGCCGCGGGGCTGGACATCGTGGATGAAATCAAGGCGATGGGACACGATGTGTTCCTGGACCTGAAACTTCACGATATCCCCAACACCGTCAAAGGCGGCATGAAAAACCTGGCCAGGCGCGGGGCAGATATCGTGAATGTACATGCGGCGGGCGGCAAAGCCATGATGGCGGCTGCCATTGCCGGACTGGAAGAAGGGACCCCGGAAGGGAGAAAACGCCCGCTGTGCATTGCGGTTACGCAGCTGACCAGTACATCAAAGGAAGCCATGAATGAAGAACAGGGGATTCCGGGTGAGGTGATGGACAGCGTGATCCGGTATGCGAAAAATGCGAAAGACGCCGGCCTGGATGGTGTGGTCTGCAGTGTGCATGAGGCACAGGCCATCCATGAAGCATGCGGCCCGGACTTTCTGACAGTGACCCCGGGGATCCGGCTGGCTGATGACAGCAAGGATGACCAGAAGCGTGTCGCGACACCGGCTCTGGCGCGGGAACGAGGCTGTGACTATATCGTGGTTGGCCGTTCCATCACAAAGGCGGAGGATCCCAGGGCGGTATTCGAGGGAATCGAGGAGACAATGCATGGAGCAGTATAAGAAGGATTTCATTGATTTCATGAAAGACAGCGATGTGCTGAAGTTCGGGGAGTTCACATTGAAGTCCGGACGGAAGTCGCCGTTTTTCATGAACGCCGGCGGCTATGTGACCGGTGCCCAGCTCAAGGGGCTGGGGGAAGCCTATGCAAAGGCGATTCATGATGCCTATGGGCTTGACTTCGATGTCCTGTTTGGTCCTGCCTACAAGGGGATTCCCATTGCGGTGGCAACAGCGATGGCCTTTGACGAGCTGTATGGCAAGCCGGTCCGCTACTGTTCCGACCGCAAGGAGGACAAGGACCACGGCGCAGACAAAGGCGGGTTCCTGGGCACAAAGCTGCAGGATGGCGACCGGGTGGTGATGATCGAAGATGTGACCACATCGGGGAAATCCATGGAGGAAACCGTGCCGAAGGTGCGGGGTGCTGCGGATACACAGATCGTGGGTCTGATGGTGTCTCTGGACCGCCATGAGCGGGGAAAGGGAGACAAAACCGCGCTGAAGGAAATCGAGGAGCTGTACGGCTTCCCGGCGCATGCCATTGTCTCCATGCCGGAGGTGGTGGAGTACCTCTCCGAAAAGGGAGAGCTGTTGCCGGAACAGCTGGCGCAGATCGACGCCTACTACCGGCAGTACGGGCCGAAGGAATAAACAGAGGATAATGCAGACACCCGGGGCCGGGTCCAGACTGCACAAGCAGTTCTGGATCGCTCCGGGTGTCTTTGCCGTGGCAGGCATCTGCAAGGGGGATTGCGGGGATGGCGGACGGTACGCCAAACCCAAAGCAGGGGGACAATGAAAACAAGCGCCATTCCGGCGCTTGTTCATCATGATCCCATCAGGGCATATGAGCGGGCTTTCTTGACTTCCTCAAAGGTCTGTTTCTGCTGGTCATCGAGCAGGTCGGTGTTGTATTTCCATTTCCGGATCAGGTTGCCGATCTCATCCATGCTGTTTGTGAAGTTTGTCGACGAATCGGGATCCATGGTCCCGTCCCAGAAGGATTCGATATTTGCAGCATTGGCCGGGTTCCACTCCTGGATGGTGTTCATGTCCTTGTCGAAGTCCTTGATATCCGCTTTCGGACGTTTCACGGGCTGACCGTCACAGGCGGTGGTCCCTTCCATGTCGTATGCGGTTTTGTATATGAAGGAGACTGTGTCATCGTAGTAGAAATCGTGGATTTTCTGGAGCTGTTCCAGGGTCTGGCAGGTAAAGGTGATGGTCAGGTCATTGTCTTCCCAGCCCATTGTGATCAGGGAAGGATCAAAGCCTGTTTCATCCGCCACCGCAGCTTTGGATTTTGCCAGGTAGTCCTGTATGTCTTTCTCGTCTGTATTCTGGAAATCCATGTCGGAAGGAATGTACTGAATCAGTTCCACTTTTGTGAAGGGAGCATCTTCGGATGAACCGAAGACACGGATGTCTTCCCGTACTCCATCCTTTCCTTCCCAGGTGCAGGAATGCAGGGGGGTTCTGAATTCTGTTCAGGGCTTTTGTCAGACTGAGTTTCTTCCTTTGAAGCGGAGTCTTCGCCGAATATGGGCTTGAAACCGTCATCTTCATCGGCAGCGGGTGCGGATGAGCAGCCTGCAAGGAGCAGGGCGGAAAGAAGGGCAGGCAGAAACCGTTTCATGGGTACCTCCTGGAAACTGCCAGGGTGCCGAAGGTCACAACCGGCATGGCATCGAAAGGAATTATTCCATAGAGGTGACAGAAATGCGAAGAAAAAAAACGTATTATCAATGATATTAAAAGCGGAAATTTTGAATAATTTCGTGAATGTTGCAAAACAAAGCGAAAGTTCGGGTATAATGGCACCACCGGCTGCCGCTGCTTTCAAATGGCTGTGTCTGTGTGATCCGCGTGGTCTGATGCCGGGTATTTTGGATTTTCAGAATTGGAGGGAGGTCCCCTATGGAACTTTTGACGATTCTTCTGCTTCTGGTTTTCCTGCTGGAGGAAGGACTCAAGCTTGCTCTGTTGAGCCTGAAGTTTCTGAAACGGCTGGGAAAGATCAGAAAGCAGTTAGAAGAAAAAATGCCTGAGTCGTCTCACACACGCTCAGGCGGTCCCAACAGGGATAAGTAAACCTTTGAAAGCAGCACAGTCGTGCTGTTCAGTTTCATTATAGCCATGTGGTGAGACAGCAGCAACCGGAGTGTCTGTCAAGGCGGTCCGGTATCTTCGCCTGGCAGTCAGGCCGCATGGCAGGTTCATGCAGACACATGAGCCGTCCTGTTCGGGGCGGCTTTTGTGCCTGAGGCAGCATATCAGCACGACGTGCAGAACAGACAGTCACAACCTGTCTGTTCTGCTGGTCGGGCCTGAAGTTTCTGAAACGGCTGGGAAAGATCAGAAAGCAGTTCAGAGAAGAAAAAATGCCTGAGTCGTCTCACACACGCTCAGGCGGTCCCAATCCGACCAGCCGGACAGCCTTGGGACTGTCCGACACGTCGAACAAGCAGGCAAGTCTCTTTTATTGAAAGTCTGGATCAAACGTTGTCATTTAAAATTCAGTCCGGCATCTTCGCCTGGTGATCAGGCCGCATGGCAAGTTCATGCAGACCCATGAGCTGTCCGTTACAGGGCGGCTTTTGTGCAGATGGAGCCCTTTGCGATCCGACGGTTCCAAAAGCAGTCAGACTGCAGAGCTCTTTTCTGCTTTTTCCTTCCAGTAAGGCAGTGTCATCAGGTGAGCATGATAGAATGCCCGGCATTCTGCTTCATTCATCCCTTCCTGCGGCATATGGGAGACCAGAAAGTCCAGCATCTGCTCTTCCTCTGTGTACGCGAAGCTGCCATCCTCCAGACACCATTTGCAGTATCGGGGATCTGTCTCTTTGTCTCTGGTTCTTCCCATGATGGATGGCTCCAGCGGCATACCGCAGCATTCGCAGAACCGGATCTCCGGAGACCCCAGCAGTGCGTCTACGGACACACCGAACACACCCGACAAGGTCACCAGCATGTCGGGACCGGGGATCGTTTCATCGTTTTCCCACCTGGATACAGCCTGTCTGGTCACATGGACTTTTTCCGCCAGAGTGCTCTGAGTCATCATTGCTGCATCACGCAGACCTTTCAGAATGCTTCCTGTACTCATACAATTTCCTCGTTTCTTCTGACATCAGTATGACCCAGCCATTCAGCCGGGACAAGCAACCGCCAGTTGCCTGACAACTGCCGCCGGTTCCTGCTTGTTCACGTCTTATACCCACAGTCAGTCCTTCCACTACAGCCGGTGGAACAGACAGAGGCTGTCTGTTCCGCCGGCCTGAGGCCCTGGCTTCTGCCGGCATGCCGGCAGCATCATCCTCACCCGGCAGTCTTGCATGAAAGGCAGTTGGAGACTGTACTTGACACTGCGGGTTTTTCCGGGTATTATAATTCAGGCTTTTTTTTGGGCTGATGCCCGACATCGACAAAAAAACAGAAAGAGGAAAAGCGAAAATGAACGAATTTGAATGCATCCGCCAGGAAACCTGCAGCAGTCAGGAACCTGAAATGATATACGACGTACTGATCATCGGTGCCGGTCCAGGTGGTATTTTCTCTGCACTGGAACTCACGGAAAACAGGACAGATCTGTCCATCGCAGTCCTGGAAAAAGGCAGCGCCCTCAAGGGACGCCGGTGTCCCATAGACGGTGAGAAAATCAAGTCCTGCATCGGGTGCCGGTCGTGTTCCATCATGAACGGCTTCGGGGGAGCCGGGGCGTTTTCCGACGGGAAGTACAACATCACCAATGAATTCGGGGGAACACTGTACAAGTATGTAGGGGAAGAGAAAGCCATCGAACTGATGGAATACGTGGACGAAATCAACTGCCGGATGGGCGGGGCTCCGGCCCGGCTCTATGCCAATGACGATCCGGTGATTTACCGGAAGTGCCTGCAGAATGATCTTCACCTTCTGAAAGCCAGCGTACGGCATCTGGGAACGGACCTGAACTACGTTGTGCTGGAAAACCTGTACGCGGCTTTGAAGGACCGGGTGGATTTCTTCTTCAACACCGGCGCAGAGTCTGTTTCTTTTGAAGACGGTCTGTATACCGTGACCGCGGATACCGGCAAAGTTTTCCGGGCCAGGCGGTGCATTCTCTCCACAGGCCGCAGCGGCAGCAAATGGATGGAATCGGTGTGCCGGACCCTGGAGATCCCCACGCAGAGCAGCCGCATCGACATCGGTGTGCGGGTGGAGGTGCCCTATGAAACCTTCAGCGAGATGACCGATGCGCTGTATGAATCGAAGATCGTCTACCGGTCGAAAAAATACCAGGACCGGATCCGGACCTTCTGCATGAATCCTCATGGTGTGGTGGTGAATGAAAACACCAACGGCATTGTGACAGTCAACGGCCATTCCTACGAGGATCCGGCGCTGTATACAAACAACACGAATTTTGCGCTGCTGGTCTCGAATCACTTCACGGAGCCGTTCCATGAATCCAATCAGTATGGCGAATCCATTGCCCGGCTCTCCAATATGCTGGGCGGCGGAGTCATCGTCCAGCGCTTCGGAGACCTGATCCGCGGACAGCGTTCGACGCAGGACCGCATTGAAAGCGGATTTGTGAAACCCACGCTTCAGGCAACGCCGGGAGACTTGTCCCTGGTGATACCCAAGCGTCAGCTGGATGACATCATTGAAATGATCTACGCACTGGACAAAGTGTGTCCGTCCACGGCCAGCGATGACACGCTTCTCTATGGTGTGGAGGTCAAGTTCTACAACATGGAGGTGGAAGTGGACGGCTCTCTGGAAACCTGCCGCAAAGGTTTGTATGTGATCGGAGACTGCTCCGGTGTGACCCACTCCCTGTCCCATGCCTCGGCTTCCGGTGTCCATGTGGCCCGGGAGATCCTGAAACAGCTGGAAGAAGAAAACTGAGCGTCTCTGTATGCCCCATATATAAACCGCTGCCTGTGATGGCCTGCACGGGGCTTTTTGTTTTCCGGCCCCTGAACTGCGCGCAAAAAAAGCCTGAGATCCTGAAGAAGCTTTGCAGCATTCTTCCGGCTCTCAGGCTGTTTTCAGATTCGTGATCAGTGCTGCTGGCAGCCCGGGCTCAGGCGGATGTTTGCTCTGTGTCTGACGTCGCCTGGCAGCTTTCGCGCTCAATGAGCTGGAACGGAACCAGGGTCCGCGAAGGCATGAGATCCGGGTTGTCCAGATGCTTGATGGCCTGCAGGGCGGCTTCGATCCCCAGCTGACGGGCATTGATGTCAATGGAGGTCAGGGCCGGAGAAACGATGGTCGACACAATGGAGTTGTTGAAGGAAATCAGGGACAGATCCCGTGGGATCTCCAGACCTTTCTCCTGACAGATGTGACGGACCAGGACCGCATGCATTTCGTCTGCTGCCACCACAGCCGTCGGACGGGGACCGGTTTTCGGAAACAGAGCCGCTTCCATGATCTCCAGAGCCCGGGGATCGTCCACATCCACCTGCGCCACGGTAGCCGGCCGCAGGTCCAGACCCTGTTCCTGAAGCTGAAGGCGCACCCCACTGCACCGGGCGGTGGAAAACCGGTGACGGGGATCCGAGCCGACGAACGCAAATGTACGATGCCCCAGCCCAGTGAGATACCGCGCGGCTTCCTGCCCCGCGGCGATGTTGTCATTGTCGACTGCCACCGTTTCGTTTGGATGACTCGAAGGCTGCCCGATCTGGACATAGTCGATGCCTTCGTCATACAGATAGTCCACCACAGGGTCATCCTCCCGGGAAAAGAGGACGATCCAGGCATTGACCAGCCGGTTCCGGGCATGGGCCTGGACACTGTCAAGAAGCTCGGCATCATCCTTTCCGGTGATCAGGGCTGTCAGGACTTTTTTCTCGTTGCACAACTGGGTGATGCCCCGGAGCACTTCGAGAAAGAATGGATTTTCAAAGGAAGAAGTCCGGGAAGAAGGCAGAATGATGCCCACAGTCCGCAGACCGGTTTCCTGCTGTGCCAGGGCTCCGGCCGGTGGTTCATATCCCAGCTGTGCCATGGCCTGCCGGACTTTTTCCTGTGTTTTCAAAGAGATGGAGGAGCTGTTGCGGCAGGTGCGGGACACCGTGGAAGGAGACACCCCTGCCAGCGCGGCTACATCGCGGATCGTCGCAGCCATATGTTCACCCTTTCTAATGATTCGGATTCAGCTTCCTGGAAGGAAATGAGATGGAATCCGGCTGATGCCGGTTTCACGGATTGCGGAAACAGCATGCATCAGCAGAGAGCCGGATGGTCAGTATTGCATCCGGTGTATGCAACAATGGTAGCATGAAACCGTTTCCGGGTGATGCAACATTTGCATAAAATTTCGAAAAAATCGCAAATTACTGGATTTTGTCCAGAGACATTCCGGTTTATCCGGGCATTTTGCTTGTATTTGTCGCAAATCATGAAATTGTTTTCGGAAATTGTTGCGGAAACCATTGCATAAACAAATTCTCCGAAATACAATGAAAGCACTTACCGAGAAGGAGGGAATGACAGTGAAAGACAGACAGAATGAATCCATTCTGATCGTGCTGCCCCTGGATGGAGAAATCGTTGCCATCGACCAGGTTCCGGACCCGATTTTTTCCGGAAAAATGATGGGTGACGGTGCAGCGGTGATTCCGGAAAACGGAAAAATCGTTGCACCGGTGGACGGCACCCTCAGCATGATCGCAGCCACGAAGCATGCCTTCGGATTCAAGACCGAAAGCGGCCAGGACATCCTGGTGCATGTGGGACTCGAAACCGTGGGACTGGAGGGTGAGCCCTTCACCGTACATGCGAAAGCCGGCGACAAAGTGAAAAAAGGTGACTTGATTGCCGAAGTGGACCTGGATCTGCTGAAGGAAAAGGGCATCAACCCCATTACACCGGTCATCATCTGCGGCGACAGCAGCAGTCTGGTGATCGAGACAGCTTCGGGCAAGGGCAAAGCCGGGGAAACAGCCATCCTGACCCTGACACCGAAAGCGGAAGAAGCAGAAACCACAGCAGTATCTGCCGAAACTGGTGACAGCCGGCCGGCAGCGGAAAAGAAGGAAGCCAAAGCAGGCAAAAAGCCGGAAGAGAAGAAAAAGAAGCGGAAGCTGAACATCAACTTCGATGTGCTCCAGAAATTCGGGAAGGCGCTCATGGTCGTGATCGCCGTCATGCCCGCAGCCGGCCTGATGATTTCCCTGGGCAAACTCGTGGCCATGACCGGTGCATCCGTTCCTGTGATTCTCACCATTGGTGCAGTCATGGAGAACATCGGCTGGGCCATCATCAACAACCTGAACCTGCTCTTCGCGATCGCCATCGGCGGCAGCTGGGCGAAGGAACGCGCAGGCGGTGCCTTTGCGGCATCCATTGCCTTTATCCTCATCAACAGCATCACCGGACAGATCTTCGGTGTGACCCAGGCCATGCTCGCGGATCCCGCGGCTGTCACCCACACGCTGTTCGGTCAGGAAATCGCCGTGGATGGCTACTTCACGAGTGTGCTCGGGGCCCCGGCTCTGAACATGGGTGTGTTTGTGGGCATGATTGCCGGCTTCACAGGCGCGATCATTTACAACAAATACTATAATTACCGCAAGCTGCCCGATGCGCTGGCGTTCTTCAACGGCAAGCGTTTCGTGCCCCTGGTGGTCATTGTATGGTCTGTGATCATTTCCCTGGTTCTCGCCATTGTATGGCCCATGATCCAGCTGGGCATCAACGAATTCGGTGTCTGGATCGCCAACTCCTCCGAGACATCGCCGATCCTGGCGCCGTTCATCTACGGAACCCTCGAGCGTCTGCTGCTGCCCTTCGGCCTGCATCACATGCTGACGATCCCGATGAACTACACCTCCTTCGGCGGTACATATGAAATCATGACAGGTGCCCAGGCGGGGACACAGGTATTCGGACAGGATCCTCTGTGGCTGGCATGGGTCAACGACCTGATCAACTACAAGAATGCCGGTGACATGGCGGCGTACAACGAGCTGCTGCAGACCGTGACTCCCGCGCGCTTCAAGGTCGGTCAGATGATCGGCGCGACGGGTCTGCTGCTGGGCATCACCTTCGCGATGTACCGCTGCGTGGATGCAGACAAGAAAAAGAAGTACAAGGGCATGTTCATTTCCCTGGCGCTGGCTGTCTTCCTGACAGGTGTGACAGAACCGCTGGAATTCATGTTCATGTTCTGCGCCGTGCCTCTGTACATCGTGTATGCCCTGCTGCAGGGATGCGCCTTCGCACTCGCGGGCATCTTCCACCTGCGGCTTCACAGCTTCGGCAACCTGGAGTTCCTGACGCGGATCCCGATGTCGCTGAATGCCGGCCTGCAGGGTGACCTGATCAACTTCGTCATTGCGTGCATCGCGTTCTTCGCCATCGGCTACTTTGTGGCGTACTTCATGATCCGCAAGTTCCACTATGCAACACCGGGGCGTCTGGGCAACTACCAGACCGATGATGATGACTCCGCTGCATCCGATGGAAACAAGGCGGCATCCGGTGACGGAAACAGCCAGCCGGAACGCATCATTGCGCTGCTGGGCGGCCGCGAGAACATCGTGCTGGTGGATGCCTGCATGACGAGGCTCCGTGTGACGGTGAAGGATCCGGAAAAAGTGGCAGATGCCGCGGCGTGGAAAAAAGAAGGCGCCATGGGTCTGGTGCGCAAGGACTCCGGCATCCAGGCGGTCTATGGACCGAAGGCCGATGTCCTGAAATCCGATATCAACGACATTCTCTAGGACAGGATTCCCTGCCTTCTTCGGGCGGACCGCGGCTCATGACCCGGTTCGCCTTTTTTATACCCGGACCCGCTGCAGCGGCGGACGGGCAGATGCCGCCGGCTGCAGCCCTGCACAGGTCTGGGAGCCGACAGAGAAAAAGAGAAAGGACTCTATGAAACTGCTGACACTGAACACCCATTCCCTGGAAGAATCCGGGATGCCTGAAAAACAGGCAGCGTTTGCGAAAGCCGTGACCCGGTTCCGGCCCGATGTCATTGCCCTCCAGGAAGTCAACCAGCACAGGAATGCCCCGGCTGTGCCGATGCCCGAAGGGTATGTCCCTGCACAGCAGGCAGTGGTTCTCCGACGGGACAATCACGGCCTGGCCGTGGCCCGTCTCCTGGAACAGGAAGGCCTGCACTATCAGTGGAGCTGGCTGCCTGCAAAGGTGGGCTATGACAAATACGATGAAGGCCTGGCACTGTTTTCCAGAAAGCCGGTCCTGGAAACCGCGGATCTTCTGGTTTCGCGCACGGACGACTACTTCAATTACCGGACCCGCAGACTGCTGGGGATCCGCACGGAAGACGGATGGTTTTTCACGGTCCACATGAGCTGGTGGAACGATCCGCAAGAGCCCTTTGCCAGGCAGTGGGAAACGCTGCTGGACCTGCTTCCGAAGAACGGTCCCGTATATCTCATGGGGGATTTCAACGGTGATGCACAGGTATCCGGCCAGACATATGACCTGGTGAAGGCCTCGGGTTTCTGCGACACCTATGACCTGGCACAGACAAAGGACGAAGGCTGGACGGTCCAGGGTGTGATCGATGGCTGGCGCGATCAGGCTGCGGTGCCCGCCCGCCGCATCGATCAGATCTGGGCCCGCCATCCCGTGACTGTACGCTCCAGCCGCGTGGTCTTCAATGGGGCAGAAGAACCGGTGATCTCCGATCATTTCGGCATCCTGACTGAACTGCAGCCGGAAGAAGAACACTGACAGACCCGCCGCACAGCCGGTAATGGCTCCCGCATCCGATGATGCCGGGGGCCTTTTTCATGTTTCGACAGCCGGTATCAGAAGCAGCGACTCCGGCGGATGCTCAGCCGGGTGCAAAACCGGACAGACACAGCCGATATCGGCACAGGGGGACGGGAGCCGCAAAAAAAGAGTATGCGCTTGCAGAAAGCGAATGAAAGGAATGAAAGTTTCACCCTTGGTATACTTTCAGACGATGATTACTGCAACCAAGGAGGCATGAACAATGGAAACAATGCTGCAGTTTTTTGAATGGAATCTTCCTGACGACAGCCAGCTGTGGAATCAGGTGAAGGAAGCCGCGCAGGGACTCAGGGAAGCGGGCTTCACGAAGGTGTGGCTGCCGCCTGCCTACAAGGGCCAGGCCGGGCGTACGGATACCGGGTACGGGGTGTATGACATGTACGACCTGGGGGAATTCAATGCGAAGGGAACCGTCAAGACAAAGTACGGTGCCCGCCAGGAATACCTGGATGCGGTGAATGCCCTCCGAAATGCGAAAATCGACGTGGTGGCGGACATCGTGTTCAATCACCGGATGGGATCGGATGCGACGGAAACCATTCAGGCGACAAACATGAACTGGCAGAACCGGAACGAACCGACGGGTCAGCAGCATCAGGTGGAGGTGTGGACAAAGTACACATTCCCGGAGCGCAACAACAAGTACTCGAGCTTCACCTGGGACTGGAATGATTTCACAGGAACCGACTATGACCAGTCGACGGGAGACAAAAACCTGCTGCAGTTTGAAGGCAAGTCCTGGAATGAAAATGTATCCAGGGAACAGGGCAACTTTGACTTCATCATGGGCGATGACGTGGACTTCAATGAAAAGGAAGTCGTGGAGGAGCTCTGCAACTGGGGGCGCTGGTATGTGCAGACGGCGCGGATCAACGCATTCCGGCTGGATGCGGTGAAGTCCATCGATTCGACGTTCTTCCCGGGCTGGCTGAAGGCCATGGAGAAGGAGCTGGGAAAACCGACCTATGCCGTCGGCGAGTTCTGGACACAGTATGTCCAGGAACTGGATCAGTACCTGGAGGACTGCGGCCATTCCATGGCGCTGTTCGATGTGCCCCTGCACTATCACCTTATGCAGGCGGGGCAGTCCAATGGCGGCTATGACCTGCGGACCATCTGGCGGGATACACTGACAGACCACCAGCCGGGGTATGCCTGTGCCTTTGTGGACAATCATGACACCCAGCCGGGGCAGTCCCTGGAGTCCTGGGTTCCCAACTGGTTCAAGCCCCAGGCCTATGCCATGATCCTGCTGCGGAGCCAGCCGTGTCCGTGTGTGTTCTACGGGGATCTCTATGGCATGAAGGACGGCAGCAACGGCCCTGTGCCGTTTCTGTGGGACATGGTGTGGATCCGGCGCAATCTGCTGAGCAACGAACTGACGGATTACTGGACGGATGACCCCCAGATGCTGGCGTGGCTCGTGCGGGGAGAACACCCGGTATTCGTGATCCTGACCGAAGGCGACTGGAAGCAGTATACGGTGCAGGAACCGGACATCGCGGGACGCACATTTGTGGACATCACCGATCCGGATCACAAAGTCACAGTGAATGAAAACGGCGAAGGCACCTTCACGTGCCGTCCGGGGTCCCTGGGAATCTATGTGACGGAAGAAGACTGGGCCAGGCGGGGCGAAGGACAGATCCCGCTGATGGACCCGGTGCCTGCGCAGGCGGCGGAGGTCACCGGCGGATCCCAGGCCGGTGAGCGGGAAGAAACAGACCCGGAGCGGTTTGTGCTCAGTGAGCCCTCCATGGCGGGGCAGGTCTTTGTGGACATCACGGATCCCGGCCGACGTGTGGTGGCGGATGAGAGCGGAGAAGCCGTGTTTGAACGCGGGGATGGCCCGGCCGGCGTGTTTGTCACGGAGGAACAGTGGAACCGTTTCGGCGGGCAGTGATCCGTCGTTTGATGCCGGCGGACGAAGACTGAATCCGGAAGTCCGATGCGGCAGGTCATCATCCGGTGGCCTGCCGTTTTCCAAAGGGCGGGCCTCCTGCGGGGAAGGCCGGTACCGGGCAGGACCGGGACACAGATCTGTGCAGTCGGCGGAAGAATCCGGCAGCGGTGACAAGATGGAGAGGTTTGTTACATAGAAAAAATAATCTTAAATTTCACTTTATACCATTTGGCACTAAATTCGGAAATGGCGTAATAAATTCCAGCCGGTGCCGCACAGGCCGGTGATACAATTTCACCATCGAAGAAATCCGGTGAATCAACCCGGGTTTATCGCAAAACCTGGTCGGACAGACATAAAGCAAGGAGGGATGCTATGCAGTACGGATATACCATGACGGATGCCACCCGGCAGATCGAGCCGTTTTGTGCGGGGAAGATTTTTCTGGACCAGAGGGGAGACGAATCCCGTCCGGGGTTCCGGCAGCTGCTGCTCACCCTGCGCAAAGGAGATACTGTGACGATTCCCTCCTTGTCGTGTCTTGGCAGCACGCTGCTGCAGCTGAGCTTGAAATGGGAAGAGCTCACGGACAAGGAAGTGTCTGTCAGTATTCTGGACTTTCCGGAACTGAAGACAGGAGACCGGCATTTTTCCCGGCTCATGGATTACCTGCTGGATACAGACCGCCAGATGCGCCGGAAGAAACAGGTGAACGGCATGCAGCGGGCCAGGGATGGCGGAAAACGCCTTGGCCGGAAGCCGAAGGCAATCCCCGACCGCTTTGGGGAGGTCTACGGGGAGTATGAAGCGGGCAATCTGTCAGCCCGGGATGCCGCGGGTCTGCTGGATGTCTCGCACACCACATTTCTGCGCTGGTGCCGCCGGGAGGAAACCCGGAAAGCGGAGCTGCACACCTGAAGCGGTGCACCCAGACCAGGACAGAATCTGACAGAATGACAGCCGGTTTCCGACAGGGGCCGGTTCTTTTTTGCTTTCCGGCAGAAAAGGGGCAGGGATGCCATTTATTCGAACGAAAAAGGGCAAAGGGAAAGTGAAATATAAAAAGCCACTGCTCTCTGTTGAAAATTTTTCAGAAAATTTGTGTAAACCTGTTGCAATCTCCTCCATCCTGTGCAAAACTTTGGCCATTGAAACCGATGAAGCGGAGATAACGGCAGCCAGGGCTGTACAGAGAGCCTGCGATGATGAGAGTCAGGTCAGGACCCAGCTGTCAAATGGACCGCGGAGGGCGCAGTGAAACGGGTGGCCGGAGTATTCTGCGACGGGAGGACACCGTAAAGGTCCGGGGATATGTCAGTATCCCGCAAGCGCATGGCCTGCCATGAACCAGGGTGGCACCGCGGATCGTGATGAAAGATTCGTCCCTGACAGAAGTGTTTTCTGTCAGGGATTTTTTTCATCGAAAGGAGCCGATCATGCACTGTTTCCCCACATATGAAGATGCAAAACGATATGCTGCCCTGGGATTTGACACCATGCCCGTGGCTGCATCCATTCTTTCGGACTTCATCACCCCCATGGAAGCCCTCCGGATCCTGAAACACGTGTCCAGCCACGTATATCTGCTGGAGAGCGCCAAAAAAAACGGCACCTGGGGCCGCTGGAGCTTTCTGGGGTATGAGCCCCGTATGGAAATCACCTGCATCGATCACGTCATGCACATCCAGGACCTGGAACTCGAGACTTGGGATCCTGTCATCCAGCTGCGGCAGATCATGGACAGGCACAGAAGCCCCCGGATCCACGGCATGCCGCCCTTTTCGGGAGGACTCGTCGGCTGGTTCTCCTACGATGCCATCCAGTACGCGGAACCATCGGCGAAGGTTTCCGTCCAGGATCCGGATGCGTTCCGGGACCTTGACCTGATGCTCTTTGACACCGTGATCGCCTTCGACCACCAGCGTCAGCAGATCCTGCTCATTGCCACCGTCGACCTGCACTGCCTGGACGTGTCGTGGAACCGGGCACAGCTGCAGATCGCCCACATGAAAGACCTGCTGGAAACCGGCACCAGAGCCGAAGAACCGGTAAGCCGGCTTGTATCCGACATCCGGCCGCTGTTTGACCGCCAGTCCTGGAGAAACATGGTGCAGCTGGCCAAAGGCCACATCCATGATGGAGACATCTTCCAGATCGTGCTCTCCAACCGGCTGTCTGCGGAATTTGAAGGCACCCTGCTGGAAACCTACCGCCACCTGCGCACCATCAACCCCTCTCCTTATATGTTCTATTTCTCCGGAACGGATGTCGAAGTCGCCGGTGCCAGTCCCGAAACACTGGTGAAACTCGAAGACGGCCGGCTGTCCACCTTTCCCCTGGCGGGGACCAGGAAACGGGGGGCCACAGAAGAGGAAGATCTGGTGCTGGAAGCTGAGCTCCTGGCGGATGAAAAGGAACTGGCGGAACACGACATGCTGGTGGATCTGGGGCGCAACGACCTGGGGCGCGTCTGTAGACCCGGCAGTGTGCAGGTGGAAACACTCCACGAAGTACAGCGGTTCTCCCATGTCATGCACCTGGCAAGTACGGTCACCGGACAGATCCGCACAGACCTGGACGCCCTGGATGCCATCCAGGCGGTGCTGCCGGCCGGCACGCTCTCCGGTGCCCCGAAGATCCGGGCCTGTCAGCTGATCGGCGAACTGGAGGGCACGAAACGGGGCATCTATGGCGGGTGCATCGGATATCTGGATTTTTCGGGAAACATGGACATGTGCATTGCCATCCGGCTGGTGTACCACAAGAACGGACAGGTGTTTGTCCGCAGCGGTGCGGGCATTGTCGCGGATTCAGATCCGGAGAAAGAGTATGAAGAGTGCCTGAACAAGGCGCGTTCCTCGCTGAGCGCCCTGCTGCAGGCCCAGGAGGACAGACTGTGATTCTGCTGATAGACAACTACGACAGCTTCACCTGGAATCTGGTCCAGATGACACAGGAACTCGGCGCCGATGTCCGGGTGGTCCGAAATGACCGGATCACGGTGGACGAAATCGGTCAGCTGCAGCCCACGCACATCCTCCTGTCACCCGGGCCGGGAAAACCGGCGGATGCGGGCATCACTCTGGAGGTGGTCCGCGCCTTTGCCGGCCGGATCCCCCTCTTCGGTGTCTGCCTGGGTCACCAGGCCATCTGTGAAGCCTTTGGCGCAACCGTTGCCCATGCACCCCGGCTCATGCACGGCAAGGCCAGCCGGATCCGGACGGAACCTGGTTCCCGACTCTTTGCCGGGCTCCCACCGGAATTCAGTGCCGGGCGGTATCACTCCCTGGCAGTCAGGGAAGACACCCTGCCCCCGGAACTGGTGGTGACAGCCCGAAGTGAAGACGGCCAGGTCATGGCCGTGGAACACGAAAGTCTGCCGGTGTTCGGGGTGCAGTTCCACCCGGAATCCATTCTCACGCCCCTGGGAAAGGACATCCTGGCCGGCTTTCTGAAACACACCGCACCGGCTGCATCCACCCTGCCCGGCGCACACACAACCCCACAGGAAGGAGAACCCGCATGATTCGCGAAGCCATTGAAAAAATCGTGAACAAGGAAGACCTCACGTATGAAGAAGCATATTCCGTCATGAATGAAATCATGGACGGAACCACCACCCCGACACAGAATGCCGCATTCCTGGCAGCACTGTCCGCCAAAAGCGCGAGAGCCGAAACAGCGGAAGAAATCGCCGGGTGTGCCGCTGCCATGCGGGAACACGCCACGCCGGTGAAGACAGACTTCGAGGTCTTTGAAATCGTGGGAACCGGCGGCGACGGATCCAATTCCTTCAACATCTCCACGGTCTCTGCCCTGGTGGCGGCAGCTGCCGGCATGAAAGTGGCCAAGCACGGCAACCGCGCGGCGAGCTCCCGGTGCGGCACAGCCGACTGCCTGGAAGCCCTGGGCGTGAACCTGGCCCAGGATCCGGAAAAGGCCAGGCAGATGCTGGAAGAAACCGGATTCTGCTTCTTTTTCGCCCAGCACTACCATGCCTCGATGAAGTATGTGGGCGCCATTCGCCGGGAGCTGGGGTTCCGCACGGTATTCAACATCCTGGGTCCTCTGACCAACCCCGCCTCTCCCTCCATGCAGCTGCTGGGGGTCTACGATGAATACCTCACCGAACCTCTGGCCCATGTGCTCTCGAACCTGGGCGTGAAGCGGGGCATGGTCGTGTATGGCCAGGACCGGCTGGACGAGATTTCCCTCTCGGCGCCCACCACGGTGTGCGAAATCCGGGATGGCTGGGTGAAAAAATACGAACTCACCCCGGAGCAGTTCGGTCTGACCCGCTGCCGGAAAGAAGACCTGACCGGCGGCACCCCGGACGAGAATGCGCGCATCGCCAGAGACATCCTGTTGGGAGAACGCGGCCCGAAGCGGGATGCCGTGCTGATGAATGCGGGGGCGGCTTTGTACATCGGCGGCAAAGCGGATACCATGGCCGCAGGCATCCGTCAGGCGGCGGAACTGATCGATTCCGGAAAGGCCCTCAAGACACTGGAGGCAGTCATTGCCGCAAGCCAGGCCTGAGGCGGTGGATCACATGGCGGAACCCACCATTCTGGAGACCCTTGCCTGTGCCGCACAGCGCAGGACACAGGAGAACAAACGGCGGCTGCCACAGGAACAGCTCGAACAGCTGGTCCGGACAGCCCCTGGCCACCTGCCGCCCTTTGCCTTCGAGAAAGCCCTGCAAACCAAAGGGCTGTCTGTCATTGCCGAAGTGAAAAAGGCCAGCCCCTCCCGCGGCATCATTGACGACACATTCGCCTATCTGGACATTGCCCGCTCCTACGAAGCTGCCGGAGCCACCTGTATTTCCGTGCTCACGGAACCCACACAGTTTCTGGGCAGCGACGCGTATCTGAAAGAAATCGCCGAAAGAGTGAACATTCCGGTTCTCCGCAAGGATTTCATCGTGGATCCGTACATGATCCTGGAAGCCCGTTTACTGGGCGCCGATGCGGTGCTGCTCATCGTGAGCATGCTCGAAGACGGTCAGCTTCAGGCATATCTGCGTCTGGCGGATTCTCTGGGGCTTTCGGCGCTGGTGGAATGCCACGATGCAGACGAAGTGCGCCGGGCGCTCCAGGCCGGGGCCCGTGTCATTGGTGTGAACAACCGGGATCTGAAGACCTTCACGGTGGATACCGCCAACAGCCGGACTCTGGCGGGACTGGTCCCGGAAGAGACTCTGTTTGTATCCGAAAGCGGCATCCGGACAGCCGGCGATGCAGCCGCAGCGGCAGATTTTGCCGATGCCATCCTCGTGGGGGAAGCCCTGATGAAAGCCGGTGACAAGGCGGCAAAACTGGCGGAGCTCACCGGACAGCAGGCACCCGCTGCTGCGGATGAAGGCGGCCTTTGATGGAGCGCCGGGGCATCATGCAGGTGAAATTCTGCGGACTGCGGACCATGGCGGATGTGGAAGCGGCCAACCGGGTGCATCCGGATATGGCGGGATTTGTGTTTGCGCACGGTTCCAGCCGCCGCATCGATGCACGTACAGCCGCCCTTCTCAGATCCCGCCTGGATCCTTCCATCCGGGCTGTGGGGGTGTTTTGCGACCAGGATCCGGCCGCGATCGAAGAACTGGTCAAGAACGGCATCATTGACATGATCCAGCTCCATGGACAGGAATCGGAAGAAATGGTGCGGCAGCTCAGACGCCTGGCGCCGGTGATCCGGGCCTTCAGGATCCGCAGTGTCCTGGACCTGGAGGCAGCCCGGAAAACCCGGGCGGACATGGTGCTCCTGGATGCAGGCGCCGGGGAAGGAAAGACCTTTGACTGGAGCCTGACAGCAGGGTTTGACCGGCCGTACATCCTGGCAGGGGGACTGACTCCGGAAAATGTCCGGATCGCGGCAGCGTTGCAGCCCTGGGGACTGGATGTCTCCAGCGGGATCGAGACCCGGGGCAGGAAGGATCCCGGGAAAATGCAGGCATTCATGGAAGCCGCCGGCTGCCGCCGGATACCGGCACCAAAGAGGGAGATGGTCCGCCAGGACGGCATTGGCTGGGCCCGGTTTCTGCTCCTGGCAGCATCAACAGCCACAGGAAACCGGAGAGACAGGAAAGGAGACAGCAGGAAATGAAGACAGAAAACAGGGACAACAGACCGGGGCGCTTCGGCGTTCACGGGGGACAGTACATCCCGGAAACGCTGATGCACGCCGTGCAGGAACTGGAAACGGCCTACTGCCGGTACAAAGAGGATCCGCAGTTTCAGGAAGAGCTGCAGACGCTGCTCGATGAATACGCGGGACGCCCCTCGCGGCTGTACTATGCAGAAAAAATGACCCGGGATCTGGGAGGGGCGCAGATTTACCTCAAGCGCGAAGACCTGAATCACACAGGGGCCCACAAAATCAACAATGTCCTGGGACAGGCACTTCTCGCAAAGAAAATGGGCAAGACCCGTCTGATTGCGGAGACCGGAGCCGGGCAGCACGGAGTGGCCACCGCCACGGCTGCGGCCCTGCTGGGGATGGACTGTGTGGTGTTCATGGGGGAAGAAGACACCCGGCGACAGGCGCTGAATGTCTACCGCATGAAGCTGCTCGGAGCCACGGTGGTGCCGGTGACCAGCGGAACCGCCACGCTCAAGGACGCGGTCTCGGAATGCATGCGGGAATGGACCCGGCGGATCGACGACACCCATTACTGCCTTGGCAGCGTCATGGGTCCCCATCCCTTTCCGACCATTGTCCGGGACTTTCAGGCGGTGATTTCCCGGGAAAGCCGGCCACAGATGCTGGAAAAAACCGGACGCCTTCCGGATGCGGTGATCGCCTGTGTAGGCGGGGGATCCAACGCCATCGGCAGCTTTTACCACTACATCGATGACTTTGCAGTCCGCCTGATTGGCTGTGAAGCGGCGGGGCGGGGAATCGACACGCTGGAAACCGCCGCGACGGTGAACACCGGCCGGCCGGGGATCTTTCATGGCATGAAGTCCTATTTCTGTCAGGATGACCAGGGCCAGATCGCGCCGGTATACTCCATTTCCGCGGGCCTGGACTACCCCGGTGTGGGACCGGAACATGCCTGGCTGCATGACATTGGCCGCGCAGAGTATGTCCCGGTGACGGATGAGGAAGCCGTGGAAGCTTTCGAATACCTGTCCCGGACAGAGGGCATCATTCCGGCCATCGAGTCGGCGCATGCCATCGCGTATGGGATGAAGCTGGCAAAAGAGATGGGACCGGACCAGAGCATCCTGATCACCGTCTCCGGCCGGGGGGATAAAGACGTGGCAGCAATCGCGAGATACCGCGGGGAGGATCTTCATGACTGAATTCAATCAGGGGGCCAGCCGGCTGCAGGAGGCTTTCAGCCGCGGCAAGGCTTTCATTCCCTTCATCACCTGCGGCGATCCGGATCTGGAAACCACAAAAGCGTGCATCCGGGAAATGGCGGCCGCGGGAGCCGGTGTCATTGAACTGGGTGTGCCGTTCTCCGATCCCACGGCAGAAGGACCGGTGATTCAGGCAGCGAGTGAGCGGGCCCTGAAAGCCGGCGTCACACCCCGGGCGGTGCTGGACATGGCCCGGGACCTGCGGGAAGAAGGCATCCAGGTGCCGTTTGTGATCATGACCTATGCCAATGTGCCCTTTGCCTTCGGTGCCGAGGCCTTCATGGAAGCCTGCGCGCAATGCGGGATCGACGGCCTGATCCTGCCGGATGTCCCCTTTGAGGAGAAAGAGGAGTTTCAGTCTGTGTGCGATGCGCATGGAGTGGCTCTGATTTCCCTCGTTGCCCCGACCTCCCGGGAACGGATCGCCATGATTGCCCGGGAAGCCGCGGGATTCATTTACCTGGTCAGCAGCCTGGGTGTCACCGGAACCCGGACCGAGATCCGGACGGATCTGGATGCCATTGTGGCGCAGATCCGAGAACAGACCGATGTGCCTGTGGCGATCGGGTTCGGCGTGTCCAGTCCCCAACAGGCCCGGCAGATGGCACAGTCTGCCGATGGTGTCATTGTGGGGTCGGCGATCGTGAAGCTTGTGGGCCGGCATGGGATGGAAGCACCGACAGTGGTTGGCTCCTTTGTCCATGACATGGTGCAGGCCGTGCAGGACTGCCAGGCAAAGGCTGATTGAAAAATTTCATGATTCCTTACGGAATTTGATGCCATGAAAGGGCTGCCGCGGTCCGGAGGGCGATACCATCACGCCAGGAGGTGAGGTTCATGGAAACCATGCTGCAGTATTTTGAGTGGGACTTTCCTGCGGACGGTACACTCTGGCGCCGGCTTTACGCTGATGCCGGCTATCTGAAGGATCTGGGGATCACCATGGTCTGGATGCCGCCGGCATACAAAGGCCAGGGGGGAGTCAACGATACAGGATACGGTGTATATGATATGTACGACCTGGGTGAATTTGACGCCAAGGGAACAGTGCGCACCAAATATGGCACCAAAGAGGAATACGTGCAGGCAGTCAAGGCCCTTGGGAAGCAGGGAATCGATGCGCTGGCGGATATTGTCTTCAACCACCGGATGGGCGCAGACTATCCGGAAGAAGTGAAAGCAAGGACCATGGACTGGAGCCACCGCAACACAGCCGTTGCGCCGGAGCATCCTGTCGAGGTCTGGACCGGATACGATTTTCCGGACCGGCACAACAAATACTCGCGGTTTCACTGGACCTGGAAGGACTTTACGGGGACTGACTTTGACCAGACCGCCGGCAAAACGGAGCTGATGGAGTTTGACGGCAAGAAGTGGGATTCCCGGGTCTCGAAAGAAGAAGACAATTTCGACTTCATCATGGGGGATGACGTGGATTTCCAGAGCCGCCGGGTGATCCGGGAACTTTACCGCTGGGGACGATGGTATCTGTCCCAGGTGCCGGTGAACGGTTTCCGGCTCGATGCGGTGAAGTCCATTGATTCCGGGTTTTTCACCCGGTGGCTGAGGGCCATGAGAAAAGAACTGCGGCAGCCGGCGTTTGCCGTGGGAGAATGGTGGAGCGGAGATGTGCATCCGCTGCTGGAGTATCTGGAAGCCAGTCAGAGATGCATGGCGCTGTTTGACGTGCCCCTGCACTACCATCTCCAGCAGGCCAGTCAGAGCAATGGAACCTTTGATCTGCGGCAGCTGTTCAGGGACACGCTGGCCCAACGGACCCCGGCGCTGGCTGTGCCCTTTGTGGACAACCATGACACACAGCCCGGACAGGCCCTGGAATCCTGGGTCATGGACTGGTTCCGGCCGCAGGCCAACGCGATTCTTCTGCTCCGGGATCTTTTGTACCCCTGTGTGTTCTTCGGCGATCTGTACGGCATGACCAGCGGAAAGCCGAAGACCGCCGGTCTGGAGGACATGCTGCGGATCCGCTCCCGGCTCTCGGAAGGCGTGATCCGGGACTATGAGACCGGGGACGGCCAGATGCTGGTCTGGAAAAACGAAGGCGCCCACCCCTTTTTCGTGATCCTGACCGAAGCGGCCGGCAAGGAATGCCAGGTGCAGGAACCGGATGTGGCAGGCTGCGGTTTTACGGACATCATGGACCGCAGCAGGCATCTGCAGGCAGATGAAACCGGGAACATGACACTTTCCTGTCCCGACGGCGGTCTGTCTGTCTGGGTGCGGGACCAGGACCTGCCGCTGCTGGACCCGGCAGATGCGGTGCAGTCTGACCAGTCAGCGGACGATCCGGCGTCTGCAAACCCTGCATGACGTGCCCAAAAATCCGGAAAAACTGCGAACAATCAAAAAACGTTCCCAAAATTTGGGAACGTTTTTGCGACTTGCACAAAAAATCGAAAAAACTGGGCAGGTCAGGTATACTGAATTCCAACAGGGAGGAGAAGGAATATGCGAAGACTGCCGTATGATCTTGATTTCGACGACATAGAGATCCTGAAGAAGCTGGGGAACGCAAAAGCTGCTTTGGGGGAACTGAACGGGACACTCCGCCTTCTGCCAAATCCGGACATCATTCTGAATGCTGTGACGATTGGGGAAGCCAAGGAATCCAGTGAAATCGAGAATATTGTGACCACCTATGACGCGATTTTCAAAGAGATGACCAGTACGGCTACGACCCCTTCCTCGAAGGAAGTGGTCAATTACAGACAGGCTGTCCTGACCGGACTGGGAAGGCTGCGAGAAAAAGAGCTGAACCTTCTGCGAATCCGGGATATTGTCCGGCTGCATCAGATCGTGGAGCCTGGAACAGGAGATATTCGACGGATTCCCGGAACAGTTATATTGAATTCCCGAACCTGCAAGACAGTCTGGAATCCGCCGCAGGACTATGAAGAAATCATGGAGCTGCTCACGAATCTGGAGAACTACATCAATAATGACGAGCTGCAGGACCTGGATCCGCTGATCAAGATGGCGCTGGTGCATTTTCAGTTTGAATCCATTCATCCCTTCACAGATGGAAACGGAAGAACGGGACGTATCCTGAACATTCTGTATCTGGTCTGCGCCGGCGTCCTGAGCCAGCCCGTTCTGTATCTTTCCCGCTATATCAACCGGAACCGTTCAGAATACTACAGACTGCTGAACTCCATGCATTCAGATCCGGATTCGTTCAAGGACTTCATTCTGTATATGCTGCGGGGGATCGAAGAAATGAGCCGGTTCACCATCGCTTTCATCAACCGGATGCAGGAAGCCATGAAGGCAGCGGAAGCAATCATGGAGAAAAGCGGCATCAAGCAGCGCAAAGAGATGACGGAGCTGCTGTTCTACAATTTTTATACCAAGTCAGAGTTTGTGCAGGAGAGGCTGGGGGTCTCCAGAAATACGGCGGACAAATATCTGCGGGAACTGAAAGCATTGGGGATCGTGGAGGCGGAACGGGTTGGCCGGGAAATGCTTTATAAGAACAGCTGGCTGTATTCCCTGATGGAAGACTGGGACAGAGACTGAGAAACCAACATCTGGCGTTCCCAAAAATCCGGAAAAACTGCGAACAATATCAAAACGTTCCCAAAAACTGGGAACGTTTTTGCGCCTTGCACAACAAACCGAAAAAAACTGGGCAGGTTCTGCCACAGGAGTCGGCAGATCCAGCAGCCTTTTCAGCTTTCTGCATCTTCCCGGATCATCATTTTCCTGTTACAGTCGTTGTATTTGATACAAAGAAAGGAACCTGAATATGAATTTCTGGATCATTCTGGCTGTGACCTTTTTTGCCAGCATGGGTGCCGGACTGGGAACCGGATTTGCAGGGATGAGCGCTGCAGCAGTGATTTCTCCCATGCTCATCACGTTTCTGGGCATGGAACCGTACATGGCGGTGGGCATTGCACTGGCCAGCGATGTCCTGGCCAGTGCCGCCTCTGCCTGGACCTATGGAAAAAACGGCAACCTGGACATCCGCAACGCACTGGTCATGCTGGCAGCCGTGCTGCTGTTTACCATGGTCGGGTCCTGGGTCTCCAGCCTGGTGCCGGGCGCTGCCATGGGATCCATGTCTGTCTTCATGACTTTCCTGCTGGGCATCAAGTTCATTGTGAAACCGGTGCTTGTCACAGGCTCCGGCCTGGCTGCGCTGGACCGCCCGGCCAGGATCCGGAAATCCCTGATCTGGGGAAGTCTGATCGGATTCATCTGCGGCTTTGTCGGTGCCGGCGGCGGAATGATGATGCTTCTGGTGCTCACCAGCTTCCTGGGCTATTCCCTGAAAATGGCAGTAGGCACCAGCGTGTTTGTGATGGCGTTCACCGCACTGACCGGGGCTGTGTCTCATTTTGCCATCGGCGGCTTGCCTGATCCCGTTATCCTGGGACTGTGCATGCTGTTCACGCTGCTCTGGGCCCAGATTGCCGCCCGCTTTGCCAACAAAGCAAAACCGGAAACGCTGAACCGCGCCGTGGGCGTGGTCCTGGTGGTGCTGGGGATCGTGATCCTGGGGTGCCAGTTTCTGGCATGAAAGACTGATATGCAAAAAATTCCCGTGGTTCTGTGAAAGGAGCCGCGGGAGTTTTATGCTGCCGATGATGGATGCAACTCAGCAACCGGCCGTCACAGCCGGAAGCGTTGTAAAGCATGTCTTATGCTATCGGATGCTATGGTGAAACCGGACAGGAGGGAATTCAATGAACCTTGAAAACAAAACAGCCCTGGTGACAGCCAGTACCAGGGGAATCGGGCTGGCTGTTGTCCAGCGGTTTGCGAAAGAAGGCGCCACGGTGTATATGGCAGCCAGACGGCTGGAGTACGCACAGCAGCTGGCAGACGAAATGAACAAAGCCGGCGGCAAGGTGAAAGTGGTGTATTTTGATGCCTATGATGACAGCTGCTACCAGGCCATGGTGGATACCGTCATGAAGCAGGAAGGGCACCTGGATATTCTGGTGAACAACTTCGGCACTTCGAATCCCAGAGAGGACAGAACAATGGGGGACACAGACTGGGATGTGTTCCGGGATACGCTGGATGTGGACCTGAAAAGCGTGTTTCTGGGCACGAAGGCGGCCATTGGTGCCATGAAGACGACGGGCGGTTCCATCATCAACATTTCATCAGTAGCCGCAACGACTCCCGATATCTCCCAGGTGGCATATGGCACATCCAAGGCAGCAATTGACCACATGACGAAACTGACAGCGGTGCAGGCAGGACAGTACAATATTCGCTGCAACGCGGTGCTGCCAGGGATGACAGCCACGGATGCGGTGAAGGACAACCTGAGCGATACCTTTCGGGATATTTTCCTGAAACAGACCCCGCTGAAGCGAATGGCAAAGCCGGAGGAAATTGCGGCAGCGGTAGCCTATTTTGCCAGCGACGATGCAGCCTTTGTAACGGGGCAGATCCTGGAAGTGGCCGGCGGTTTCGGACTGGGCACTCCGGTATATGGGGACCTTATGGCTGCGGGCATGAAGCGGTAGGGAAGCCAGGTCAGGACAGAATTACAAAGATCAGTGTAAAGTCTAATATTATTTTGGCTGGATAAAGAGAAATGACTGGAGATTGCTGAAATCGCCAGTCATTTTTCAATTTGGAACCAGGGAAAGGAAAGCTGTAATCCGATAACAACGATGAAGCTTGTTCAGCTGTATGCTTCCTGCAGCCGTTTGAAATCCGAAAGAACAGCTTTTATATCCGGATCAGTGAGAGAAGGACGGCAATGGAAATGATGAATATCAAGCTTTGAGTGGGAAGTATAACTGTTTCATATCCTGGTTAACCGATTGCGCTGATAAAGGTTAAACAGATACTCCGATAACATTGACGATTCAGGATATATCGGATAATTTTTGCATGAAAGTTATTTAGAATGAAGGTTCTATAGAAAGCGGGAATTAAAAACCAGATGATGAAGAACGGACAGAATAATTCGATTCACAATTTCACAGAAATTGAGCCCTATCTTCGCGAAGATGGGGCAATCCTCAACATATGGGGTGAAAAGGGAATCGGGAAGACCTATGTTTTGCAGAAATTCGAATCCAGCATTCAGAAAGGTCGTCATTCGCAACTGAATTCTACACAGATTGAATGGCTTGATTTTTCACAGTTCACGGAGTTGAATGAGATGACCAGAGTGGAAATTCTGTATTCCATATGTCATATACTCAAAGACAAGTTCAGAATATCCAACCCAATCCGGTTTCTTATGGCTGACAGAGTGGACAGCGAGAGAAAAAAGCGGAAATCCTATCTTGAACGACAGGAATTTGCCTCATTGAATACTGCGTCTGAAGCATATGATATCGTCTCTGTCTTTTTTGAGATTTCCGGAGTAAGCAAAGCTCTTAAACTGGCGCAGCTGGGAGACAAAGTTCGGAAAAAGATTCCCCCTCTGGGGGGCGATGAGAAAGAGTACTATTCAAAATATAAAAAACTTGCAGTCGAAAAAGACCTCACAAACGAGCTTCCGCGAATCCTGAAAAAAGATCTGGAGAAACCTGTACAGAATAAAGGGGATAAGGCTTCTCTGAAAAATGAAGGTAAAACCAGGAAGATTGTTGTCATAGACAATTTCAACCCGGACAAGCCCGAGTTTGAGAATTGGACGAATTCTCTGATTGACAATAATCAGGAAATCATATGGATACTGGTTTCCCGTCAGAAACTGATGCTTCAAAATAAAAAAGTGCAGTTTCTGGAAATCTGTCCGCTGGATAAGGACCAGGTTTCGCGTCTGTCTGGAATTGAGAGGACAGATGATAATCGGGAATTGCTCGACAAACTGTATACACTTACCCGAGGTGTACCGCTTCTCGTAAATCTGCTTGCAAGCAGAGTACATTCGGACATGGACGACAGTAAGTGGCAAATACTTGAAAAGGATATGAGTTCCACAGACTTTATTGCCAAGAGTGTACTGGAATCCATGGATGTCAATAAAAAGGAGCTTCTTTTCCACCTGGCTTTTGTTTCCGACTTTGATGCTCAGACGTTTTCTCATTTATTTCCAGGCAAATTTTTCTGGCTGTATGCTGACTGGTTTGAAACTTCAATCTTTACCAGGCATGGTGAAGCATATCAGGTCCAGCAGTCGGTCAAAGATTCACTCATTGAGTATATTCGTCATAGATATGCGGCAGCTGTAGATGTTATCAACAAGGAATTGTTTCTGGTTGAAAGAAACTGGCTTCAGCTCAATGTCAGAGCTGCTGCAGATAATTCTATAAGGGACCATATTGTAAAATTCTGCGAATATGGAAAGGAACTGGAGGACTGCCTGCTTTTTTATGATGGACTGCTTCAATTGAAAGATACAGTTTTAAAGAACAAAGGCCATTATTATTATCAGGTTCAACTGAATGACTTTCTTTCCAGACTGAATTCTGACAGTTCCATTGATAATGACTTCCTTTCCAGCCTGCAGATTTCCGTGTATGAAGAGCTCTGTAATTCTGAGATACAGTGTGGCCAGCTTGAAAAAGCAAGAGGTCATGCAAAGAAAGCGCTGGAGATTCTTCCGGATCCAGAAATTGAACCTGGAGCTCTTCATCTGTATTTTTACGGAATTCTTCTTCAGGCAGAGTACAGCAGTCACGATATTGATCCTGGTAAAAACTGGGTGAGCGTAATCAAAGACAATGGAGATAGATATTTCCGGATTTTGCAAAGACTTGAGATATCGGCTTTTTATAAATTTGAGCTTTGCTGTGAAGCTGCACAGATTGTCATCAAGAGTCTGATCAACAATTCAGAATACGAGGAATCTGAAAAACTGCTGACAGCAATCAAGAAAGGATTTGATGTGCTGCCACAAGTACAGCAAGCCAAATATTACAAGCAGATGGGAAAAATCTGGCAGTTGGACGGCGAACGGCTTCACAACAGTGCAGGAAAGTCAGAGGATCGCATTGGGGGATATCGGAAGTCCGCAAAGGCATTACAAGTATCTGCTCAATATTTTGAGTATGCTGAAGCTGTTTCTCAGGAATGGGATCAGGATCTGCTGCTGGAATCGGGGTTGACATTTAAACGTTCTGCGGAGAATTCTTTCAAGCTTGAAGATCCTGCAGCGAACCATGAACAGGCGTTTCATTATATTGACAAGGCACTGGAACAGTATTTCAAGGTTATTGAACATACAAATGACGTTGTGGAGGCATACAGCAGGATAGGATGGGCTTATCTCACAAAGCTTCACAATATCTGGAAAGAACCGGAATATTTTAATACCTCCCTGGATTGTCTGAAAAAATGTGAAGAATATATTGAGCTACTGAAAGAGAACCTTGGGATCAACTCCTCTGAATGCATTGAGAGCTGGAAGATACACAACATCATCTGTGATATTGACAAGTATTACATCCGACTCTATGAAGCTTTTCCTGCACAGGTGGCTCATGCGTTGAGTCCTGAAAAGGACCAGGATACACTCTATTGGCTGCTTACGAAAAGCGAGACCAACTGTCAGGCGTACTTGACTGCTGTGAATAAAGAACATCCCTATGCTCTTCGCGTTTACGCCAGACAATGCATCGCATGGGCAAAATACTATAAAAATCACGGGGATCCAGCCAGTTATGCCAACTGGATTAAAGATGGTTTTGAATACTGTGACCTGGCAGAGTCCAGAAGCAACAGTTCTTTATGCCGGCATGAAAGAAATAATCTTGAACAGCTGAGAAGAGGGAATGATTGTCTGAGGGATGAATTTCTTTGATCTGACAATTGCTGCCATCAGAAAGGGCCTCACTCAAAGACAGGGCCCTTTCTTTTTCTTGGTCAGGTACATCAGTCAGTGAGTATTTCACAAGCAAAAGCAAGAAAGCATCGTCTCGTAATTATGTAAACTTTGTGAACAATAAAGCGGAATCATCGGTTGCTGATACAGTGGCCAGGCTGATACAAAGAGAAAGTGGCTGTAACAAACTACCCGATTTAATCGAGTGGTTTGTTACAGCCACTTTAAACTGTTTAGTATCTCAACTCAGATGCAATGCAATGGTCAATGGTCTCCATAATGGGTTCGGCATGACACAATTTCCAAGTCGCTGCGGAAGATACGATAGACCAGCCTGTTTTGCTGATCTATACGGCGTGACCAATAACCTGATAAATCATTTCGCAGAGCTTCCGGTTTGCCTGTTCCGGTTTTCTCACCGTTCCGCTCAATGTCCTTGATCAAGATATTGATCCGCTTCAAGATCTTTCTGTCCTGGCTTTGCCACCAGACATAATCCTCCCAGGCTTCCGGCGACCAGACTTTATTCATCACCGACATCCACGAGATCGTGAGCTACGCCGCGGCCCTCGTCAAGAGCAGCAATGGATCGTTTTAAATGTGACATATTCTCTCTGCTGTAAAAAGGATCGGCGGACACCTCAAATGGGATACGATGCTCGCGGCCCATCTTAACTGCAAAAATAGTAAATGCAGTGGTCATGTTCATTCCAAGTTCTTTGCAGACAGCTTCCATATCAGACTTAACCTTAGAATCCATCCGGATATTTACCGTGGTTGTGGCCATAAACGTTGCCTCCTTTACAATATTATAACCTTGTAGCTTTCTTATGTAAATCTGGTGTCTTTACACTGTGTATATCAATGGCGAGCTCTATGGTTGCAAACCAATCGCCGTGTATGCACGCTTCGATACATACTCACTCCAAATGCAGCCTTGAGTATAAACTATGAAAGCCGCTTTAACTCTTCTCTTATCGAATTTTTCGCTGGATTTCTCTCAAATCCAAAACCATATCTCCATACCTCTGACAGGCATTCCTGACATCCCCGAGAAGGTCCTCGACAGCTTCTCTAGTACATGTATATCTGACCCTGTCCATAAGATCAGGACGGTCATCTAGGAATCCTCCAAGTTCAGAAGGTTCAATATTACTGGTTTATACTGTCTCTTTTATTATTTGCTGTATATGAAATTCAAAATCACGTCTATCCATAGACATATTATAACTTAATGTTTACATATGTCTATTTCTGGTTATCGACAATAACCGTACCTTGCATATTTTTTGTCTTTTGACTCGGCAAGATGATAGGATCACAGACAAGGACTTCACAGACTTCGACAAATGGTCTGAAACATACAATCAGCACGGTCTGAGCTGGCAGGAATGGAAGAATGGAAAACACGAATTCTTCATTAAAAGATATGGCGATGAGTAAACATGCTCGATTTATTGGTATAGATACTGTGACTTACGAGAAGGGTAAAGTATATCCTGTGATCGGTTACGAGCATGGTTTATTTCGCGTCGATAATTTGGACGGGGAAGATTATGTACTCCCTCCTAAAGTGTTGAATTTATTCATCCTGCATGATTTGCAAGAACGGGGCTGTAACAGTAAGGCCGGTTTTACGGTCTGTAGGCTGATTACAGCCCCTTTTTCTTGTTATAAACGGAAAAAATGGGGCTGTAACACCTTTATAGTTCCTTAAACCTAAAAAAGGCCGAATCCCCACGAATGGGATCGGCCTTTTCTGTATAATTTGTTTATGCTAACGAACAAAATTACACGGGCACAGTCTATCACAATCCAGCCCCAGCTTCCATGTGATTTTTCCATCAATTTTTCTTATCAGGAAGAGGTACCGGCTTCCGATCCTTCTCGGATCATCCGTGACTTCGTCGAGTCCTTCCTGGATCTTTCCCGATTTCCTTCTCTAACTTCCTGGAATTCCACCCAGTTTCCGGCTTATCAGCTACTGGAGACCTCTCTTCTTGCGATGACTGTTTTTGGCTTCTCATCCCTCAGAGAACTGGAGGATCTCAGCCGCTATGATATGCGGTTCCGGTTTCTCCTCAACGGGGTTTATCCTTCCCACCAGACTTATCATCGCTTCTTCAATTCAGCTCTCAAGCCCTGTATGGAGCAGATCTTCATTGAACTGAACCATTATATTGAACTGCACGACTCCGTGGATACAGATACCCTCTTCCTGGATGGCACCAAACTGGAAGCCAACGCCAATAAGATGACATTTGTATGGATGAAGTCTACCCGCAAGTACCAGACTTCCGCCAGGAAAAAGATGATGGAGCTCCTGAAACAGTTCAAGAAATGGCTGACTGCCCATGGATATGGTGAACGGAGTGCAGCCATAAGCATCCTTCAGGAACCTGATATGGATCATCTCATGACCCTGGACCAGGTTTTTATCGATACTGCAGAAGATGAAAAGATCGTCTACGTGGCAGGAAGAGGCCATAGAAAGTCAGAACTTCAGAGGATGCATGACCAGTTCAGGGAGCTGAGTGTGAAGCTGCAGAAATATGAAGCCTATACAGAAACAGCTGGCGGTCGCAACAGTTTCTCCAAGACCGATACGGATGCGACCTTCATGCACATGAAATACGACTACTACAATCATACTGGTGTATTCAAGCCGGGATACAACGTACAGGCAGGAGTGAGTGATGGCTATATCCGCATCCTGCAGGTCACATCCAGTCCAAGTGATTCCAAAGACTTCATCCCGACAGTGGAGAGGTACAGACAGAAGTATGGAGTCTATCCACAGCGGGTCCCGGCGGATGCGGGATATGGCAGTTATGATAACTACTGTTACTGTGAGGAGCACGGGATCGAACTGATGATGAAATACAACCTTCAGGAAAAGGAAAGTCACATCAGGA
>OFFB01000188.1_pt1 | contig 67784 bp, 63 predicted proteins | sample 1521281 | NCBI WGS metagenome assembly OFFB01 (sample SAMEA3504109, study PRJEB24116) | mouse gut metagenome | biome: mouse gut; feature: mouse-associated habitat; material: faeces | place: Denmark | collected 2011
ATGGGCAAAGTGGCCATCGCTTTTATAACATTAATTTTTAACTACTGATTCACATTAATATTATATGGATATGATTAGCAGTTACAAAGAATTGCCGATTGGCAAGTACAGGAAAATCATGGATTTGTGCAGGGATGAATCGCTCTCGCAGTTTGATATGCAGATGGCTGTTTTTTCTGTATTGTCCGATAAGTCGGAAGATGTGTTGCTTGACATGCCGATTACGGAGTTCCAGAAAATAGCTTTAGCCGCGACTTTTCTTGAAAAAGACATTCTGGAACCGGATGGGCATAAGGTTGCAGCGGCATATAGCATAGGCATTTGGGAATTGATTCCAGATTTGGACATTCGTAAATTGACAACAGCGCAATATGTGGATTTTCAGATGTTTTGTAAAGAAGACGGAAACATAGCCCAGCTTCTGTCATGCTTCCTTATTCCCAAGGGATGCAAGTACGGTCGCGGAAATGATATTGCTCAAGTTCATGAAGCACTTGAAGCAGAATTGTCCATGTATGATGCTTCAGTTCTGACCGCTTTTTTTTGAAGAAATGTCAGCGTTCAATCAACGGTATCCTAACCTCTTCAATACGGGACACGAGGACTCTTCCGAAAGCGGTGAGGAAGGAGGTGAAGGCGAAAGTGATGGAGATGAAAGCGCTTTTGTCCGGCGCTGGGGCTGGATTGCAAATGTCGATGCTGTTTCCGAATTGGTACGCTGTCCGTGGAATGATGTGTGGGAGATGAATGTAATGGAATTCTTCAATTTGTTGAGTTACAGAAAAGACAAAATAGAGCATGACAGAAATGAACTGGAAAAATGGAGACGTATGCACTGAGCATTCCGGTTCTGCTTGTGGAGCATGATACCGCTCCGCAAGCTACGGTAATTTACAGAAACCGTCCAATTCATATTTAATAGAAAAACCAATTACATTATGGCAGAATATAGATTTCAATTTCCTATCTGGCGTGACCAGAAGCTTTCAATAAATGTAAGCTCAGCCAGGTTCACTGTTTTTTCCGAGACTAGTTTTGATGAGGTCGTAGGCACCGTTTATGCCTATGCCAAACCAGGTAAGGATCATGTTGAACTCGTGCTTAACAGCATGCTTGCAGATTGTCTCAAAACCGAGTTTCCGGATGTGTCCAAGCTTGATGTGTCCCAGCATGCGATTCAGTTGCCTGACTATTACCGTTCTTTTATTATTCTTGCAGGGCATGACCAGTATATACTGAGGGCTACAAATGACTATTCTTACGATGATAAAATGGCTGTGGGCGCTGTACCATGGACTTTAATCCGCCATGAACTGGACATAAGGATGCCCTTGGTGATACATTGCGTGGCCGACTATGCCAGTGAGTCCAATATGGAAGTCCGTGCCTTGTTCGGCAATGGGGCTGCCTCACCTTCCAGACAAATCCAAATGCCTGTCAATGAGACATCAGGAACAGTGTCTTTCGTCCTTTATGGAAAGGCTGACGAAATATTTGGAGCTAAGGATAATGTTCATGTCTCTGAGATTCAGATACTTTCCGCAGTAGGAAATTCCGTGGATTATCCTCACATCAAAGTCATGAATACCGGTTTGAGATATGCGTTGTATTATGTGGACGCATATGGATATTGGAGATGGCTGACTGTTGCCGGAAGAGTGAAGCGGTCGGAATCATATCAGAGGCAGACATTCAAAAGTTCCAATGACAATTCTGGACCATCTGGCCGTGAGACAATAAATTACTTGAACAGCATTACCAAGACATACGAATTTTCGACAGGGTGGCTGAGTGACGGGCAGGCTGCATTGATGCATCATCTTCTTGGCAGTGTGAATGTTATGCTCTACGATATGGAAGACGAGTCATTCACTCCTGTCGTCATTATGGATTCATCATGTGAATACAAAACATACAAAGGAGAGGGATGTGGCCCGGTGTTCATGCGGGATATGGAATATATATGAAAGATAATGCGGTAAATCATGCGCCATATGTGGGTATTGGCCTGTCTTATAATTTCGTGACTTTCTGAGATGTAAAATGCCAAAAGTGCTTAACTTTGCAATCCGCTCCGGAAGCGGCGCGAAGAAAAACGGATGCATTTATGACCAATATACTGTATATACATGGCATGGGAGGAGGAGGGGACAGCAGAATCCCGTCCATACTCAGAGAACGTTTCTGTAGTAATGCCCTGGAGGGCTGTGGGGCAGTCAATGTAGTTGTGCGGACTTACGACTTCGACCCGGAGATTGCGCATGCCCAAATCACCTCATGGACAGAGGAACTCCGGCCTGCCCTTGTAATCGGGGAGTCACTTGGGGCCTTGCACGCCCTTAGGATTGTGGGAATGCCGCATCTGTTCGTTTCCCCGGCCCTTAATACTCCTTTGTTTTTCCGGTATATGGCATGGATGTCCGTCCTGCCGGGTGTGACGGAACTGCTTGGCAGAATATACCGTCCTAAGGAAGGCGACAGGCAGAAGCTGCATTTTACGTATCGAGTTCTGCGCAAATACGGAAAGCACAGGAAAATGGCTCTCAGCAATTCCGTCCGGACCGGAAGCCATGACAAGCACTTTGCCTTTTTCGGCATGCGGGACCACTACAGGAAGAGCGGAATCGTGAGCGTGCACACTTGGGAAAAATATTTCGGGAACTCATATATGATGTATGACGGAACGCATTTCATGGAAGAAGAGTTCATTGATTCCTTGCTTATGCCAAAAATACTTGAAGTGCTGGGACATAAATAATAAAACAGAGGTGTTACAAATATTAACATCTCTGTTTTATTATTTGATATTAAGTCTTTAGGGCTTATTTGCCGCTTGTCCTGCCCGGATAAGCTTTGAGACCTTCCTCGAGAATCGTCATGGCCTTTTCCATTTCAGATACGGCAAGTACATATGACAGGCGCGCGTGGTTCTTTCCGTATCCCGGAGTCTTGTAGAAAGACGCAGCCGGAGTTATCATGGTTGTCTCACCGTTTATGCGGAACTCCTCAAGCATCCACTTTGCAAAGCTCTCCGCGTCATCCACCGGAAGCTCGGCTATCGTATAGAATGCTCCCATTGGAAGAGGGGTGAATACGCCTTCCATTTTATTGAGCCTGTCTATCATATAGTCGCGCCTCTTTATGTATTCTTCCCTGACTTCGGTGAAGTATTCGTCAGGAGTGTCAAGCGCTCCGATTGACGCCATCTGGCCCAATACCGGAGGACAGAGCCTTGCCTGCGCAAATTTCATGGCGGCGGCCATCACTTCCTTGTTGCGTGAGATGATGCATCCGACCCTGACTCCGCACAGGTTGTATCTTTTGGAAACGGAATCTACGAGTATTATGTTCTGGTCCAGGTCAGGTATGTTCATTGCGGAAAAATGCGGCTCATCCGTATAGCAGAACTCACGGTAAACCTCATCAGAAATGAGGAACAGGTCGTGCTTGCGGGCGATTTCACCTATGGCGAGCATGTTTTCCTTGGAATACAGTGTGCCGCTCGGGTTGCCGGGGTTGCAGACGAGTATCGCCCTTGTCCTGTCGGTTATCGCCTTCTCGAACTCTTCGATAGGAGGGACCTGAAAGCCGTTCCTGATGTCTGTCGGGATGGCCTTGAGGGTTATGCCGTTCAGGAAAGCGAAAGTGTTGTAGTTCGTGTAGAACGGCTCGAGCACTATCACTTCGTCTCCGGCATCGCATGTTATCTCGAGGGCGAGATTGACACTCTCGCTTCCGGCAACTGTTATGATGATTTCCGGCACTTCAATGTCAATGCCTATTTTCCTGTAGTATTTTTCCACGAGTCCCTGTCTCAGCTCCATGATTCCTGCGGAATGGGAGTATGACACGTGCTGCGGCATATTGCCTTTAACGGCATTGAGCGCGCATTCCGGAGAGTCGATGTCCGGCTGTCCGATATTGAGGTGATATACTTTCACGCCCTGCTTTTTAGCTGCATCGGCGTAAGGTACCAGCTTCCTGATTGCAGATGCCGGCATCTGTTGGGCTTTGGTTGAAATATTGGCCATTTTTATCCTGTTGTTTTCGTATGTACCAAGGACAAAGATAGCGATATTTTATTATCTTTGCGCCCGACTTGACAAATTAATGGATAAAACTTATGGCAACTTTCAGGCAAATGGCTCTAAATGAGTCTGCTCTGCACAAGACGGAGCGTTTCTACGTTGAGAATAGACCTGTTTCTGAGTATTTCGGGGAGAATGTGCTTGACCTTGACAAGATGAGAGTGTACATGTCACAGCAGGCTTATGAGGCTGTTCTCGCATCGGTGAAATTCGGTGCCAAGCTTGACCGCAGCGTGTCCAATGAAATAGCTTCAGGAATGAAGGCATGGGCCATGGAAAAGGGGGCGACCCACTACACCCATCTGTTTCAGCCCCTTACTGATTCCACTGCTGAAAAGCATGAGGCCTTTGTCACTTTCAAGGACGGCAAGGCTTTCGAGAAATTCAACGGAAGTGCTTTAGTGCAGCAGGAGCCTGACGCCTCAAGTTTCCCGAACGGAGGACTTCGCAACACCTTTGAGGCAAGGGGATATTCCGCATGGGACCCTTCATCTCCGGTGTTCCTGATGGACGGAACTTTATGCATACCGTCTGTTTTCGTGTCATATACGGGTGAGGCCCTTGACACCAAGATTCCGCATCTCAAATCCATGCACGCCCTCAGCGAGGCCGCCGTTTCAGTGGCAAATCTGTTTGACGAGAGCGTCAAGGCTGTAAAAGTAAATCTCGGTCTTGAGCAGGAATACTTCCTCGTTGACGAGTCTCTCTACAAAGCAAGGCCGGACCTGATGCTTTCGGGACGTACAGTGGTGGGGCATACCTCGGCAAAGGACCAGCAGCTTGAAGACCATTATTTCGGGGCTATACCTTCAAGGGTAAGCTCTTTCATGAAAGATTTTGAGACTGAGGCATACAAGCTCGGCATTCTTCTCCAGACGCGTCACAATGAAGTGGCTCCTAACCAGTTCGAATGTGCACCCGTATTCTGTGATGCCACAAAGGCCATCGACCAGAACATGATGCTCATGATAGTGATGCAGAAGGTCGCGGAGAAGCATCATCTCAAGGTGATTTTCCACGAGAAGCCTTTTGACGGGGTGAACGGCTCCGGAAAGCATTGCAACTGGTCCATAATGACTGATACCGGCGTGAATCTCCTTTCACCTGGCAAGACTCCGACAAAGAACCTTCAGTTCCTTTCGTTCTATGCTTCTGTGCTCAGGGCCGTTCACAAGCACCATTATCTGCTTATGACATCTGTCGCTACACTCGGCAATTCATACCGTCTGGGCGGCAATGAGGCTCCTCCAGCGGTTGCCTCTGTGTTCTCCGGTTCTACTCTCTACGGCATTTTCCGCTCCATCATGGAGCTTGGGGATGCCCGCATGACAGCCTCGTCACAGGAGTCTATCAAGATTGTCAATGCCATACCGGAGATATTCCCGGACAATACGGACAGGAACAGGACTTCTCCGTTTGCATTTACCGGAAACCGTTTTGAATTCCGCGCAGTCGGCTCATCGCAGAATGTCGCTTCAGCAGTTTATGTGGTAAATTCCATCGTGGCCGAGAGCCTAAAGGACTTCCGCCACGAAGTGGATGTTCTCGAAGCGGCAGGTGAGGACCGCTCTTCTGCCATTATGGCTGTCGTGCGCAAGTTCATAACTGAGGCCAAGGACATAATGTTCGAGGGCAACGGTTACAGCAAGGAGTGGGAAATCGAGTCCCAGGCGCGCGGGCTTCGGGCCGTGAGGAATGTGCCGGAGTCCTATGAGGTCTATCATGAGGCGCAGACCGTGGAGCTTTTCGACAAGCTTGGCGTTCTTGCTCCCAATGAGGTGGAGGCCCGTTTCGAGATTCTCAATGAGGTCTATGTGAAGAAGCTTCAGATAGAGGCCCGCATCCTCGGGGACATCTGCCTTAACCATGTCATACCGGCGGCGGTGAGGTATCAGAACGTCCTTATAGAGAATGTGAAGGGCATCAAGGACATTTTCGGAGACGACTATATGAATTTCTGCTCTTCTGAAATCGACACGCTTAAAAAGATATCGTTCCATATGAACAACCTGTCCGCGGATGTAGTAAGGCTCGTGGATGCCCGCAAGAAAGCGAACAGGATTGAGGGCATAGGGGAGCGGGCGAAGACCTATTCTCACGAGGTGAAGGATATGATGGACAAGGTACGTTACAGTGCGGACCATCTTGAGATGATAATTGACGATGAGATGTGGCCGTTGCCTAAATACAGGGAGCTTCTGTTCTTTTAGCGGAAGCCCCGGATTTTGTGTTTGTTATGTATATTGAAAGTATAAGTGCAGAGGAACTTGAAAAGCTTGATTACGTGTCTTTCCCCGGAAAGATATACGTGATTGATTCCGTCGGCGCTGAATTTAACCGTGCGCTTGCCTATCTCCGCTCGCAGCCCATAATCGGCTTTGATACTGAGACGCGTCCGTGTTTCTCGCAGGGCCAGTCCCGCTATGGGGTGTCTCTGCTCCAGCTTTCCGGATCGGACAAGGCTTTCCTGTTCAGAATCAAGGATATAGGAATGCACCGCAGGCTTTGCAGCCTGCTCGCCAACGGAAAGATTATCAAGGTCGGCGCTGCCATTCATGACGACATCAGGGGGCTTCAGAAACATCATGATTTTGTGCCTGCCGGTTTCGTGGATTTGCAGAAGATAGTGTGGGAGTGGGGAATCCGTGACAAGAGCGTCAAGAAGATGTCCGCAATCATTCTCGGCTTCCGCATTTCCAAGACGCAGCAGCTTTCCAACTGGGAGGCTCCTGCCTTGTCCGAGTCACAGTGCAAATATGCGGCTACTGACGCATGGGTGTGCCGTGAGATGTATATCAGGCTCATGGCATCAGAAAAGAATCCTTTGAAAGACGAGAATTTATTATGATAAAGGCAGTATTGAAGAAAGGCAGGGAAGAGTCCCTGTATAGATTCCACCCGTGGGTGTTCTCCGGGGCAATCGCACAGGTGCACGGAACTCCTGAGGAGGGTGATGTCGTGGCTGTGCATGCATCAGACGGGCGTTTCCTTGCCTGCGGGCATTGGCAGATCGGCTCGATTGCCGTGCGCATCCTAAGCTTTGACTCAGATGTGCTCAGCCCTGATTTCTGGGAGATAATGATATCGCGTGCCCTTGCGGTGCGCATCTCTGCGGGTCTTGCGGCTGACGGGGCTGCCCTTACCAATTGCTATAGGCTTGTACACGGTGAGGGAGACAATCTTCCTGGCCTTATAATCGACTATTATGACGGTGTATGCGTTCTGCAGGCTCATTCCGTGGGAATGTTCCGTGCCAAGAAGCAGATTACGGAAGCTTTGTGCAAGGTCTATGGGGACACCCTGAAGGCTGTTTATGACAAGAGCTCCGGTACTGCGCCTTTCAAGGCCGGACTCGAGCTTGTTGACGGATATATGTACCGCAGGGAGGACTTCGTGGAGAATGAGACTGTCGTGCTTGAGAACGGGCACAAGTTCATTGTCAATTGGACGGAAGGCCAGAAGACCGGCTTTTTCCTTGACCAGAGGGAGAACAGGGCTCTTGTAGGCAAACATGCCCGTGGGCGCAATGTGCTTAACCTTTTCTGCTACACCGGAGGATTCTCCATATATGCGCTGGCTTCAGGAGCTGTTCATGTTGATTCTGTTGACAGTTCAAGAAAGGCTATGGCCATGGTTGACAGGAATGTGGCGATAAACGGTTTTGCACCGGAGAGGCATACGAGCCTGTGCTGCGATGCCATAGATTACCTGAAGGATGTTCCTGAGGGGAAATATGACCTTATGATAGTTGACCCGCCGGCTTTTGCCAAGCATCGCGGAGCTTTGAAGAATGCTCTCAGAGCATATCAGAGACTGAATGCCGCTGCAATTTCCAAGGTCGCTCCGGGAGGACTCATCTTCACGTACAGCTGCTCGCAGGTAGTTGACAAGGAAGCTTTTGCCCTTGCAGTATTCTCTGCTGCTGCGCAGTGCGGCAGGAGCGTGCGCATACTCGACAGGCTCAACCAGCCTGCTGACCATTCCGTGAACATTTACCATCCGGAAGGGGAGTATCTGAAAGGCCTGCTGCTTTACGTGGAGTAGCACTTTTGTGGACAAATGAAAAGAGCCGGGACGTCAAGCGGACCCGGCTCTTTTGCTTTATTCATTTTGCTTTGTTAAATTCGTTCTGGACATGTCAATATCCAATTCTATGCCAGACCTGCGGACTTGCGGATGATTTCGGCAAGAGCCTTCATGTCGCACTTCTCAGGTAAATAGGCATGCGGGAATGATATGCCTCCGTTCTGGCTGCCCGGAGTCTCTTCCGGCAGTCCGATAAGCTCAAAACCAAGGGCCTGTGCCTGTTCAGCAAGCAGTTTCACGCTTGCCGCCGCCCATGAATATGAACCGAAAGCAACGAATTTGCGTCCCTTTACATTGCGTGCTGAAATGGCCTTCATGAATGTCTCGGCAGGAGGGAAGATGCCTCCGTTATATGTCGGAGAACCGATGGCTATGGTGTTGTATTTGAACACATCACGCAGTGCTTCGGATATGTTTTCCGTGCAGAGCGGATGGATTGTGTTCGGAACGCCGGCCTCCGTAAGCTCCTTTGACAGGCACTCGGCTGCTTCAGCTGTATTGCCGTACATCGAGCCATATGCGATGCATACTCCCGGCTCTGCCTCATATCTGCTGAGTTTTCCGTAAAGGCCTGCCACATCTGCCGCAAGCTTCTCCCATACCGGACCGTGAGTGCTGCATATCCGCTTTATCTCAAGTCCTGAGAGCTTCTTCATAGCAGCCTGCACTGTATTGCCGTACTTGCCGACGATGTTCGAATAGTAGCGTATCATCTCATCGCGGTATGGCCCGAGGTCTTCAAGATTGCTGTCCGTAATACCGACTCCAGGTATGCCGAAAGTTCCGAATGCGTCTCCCGAGAAGAGAGTCTTTTCGCTTTCGTCCCATGTCATCATTGTTTCAGGCCAATGCACCATAGGGGTCATGTGGAACGAAAGGACGGTTTCTCCCAATGAGAGGGTGTCCCCGTCACCTACTGTCTTGATTTTGTCTGCATTTATCCCGTAGTAGCCCGTGAGCATAGGTACGGCACGTGCGCTTGCCAAAATAGTGATGTCAGGCCACAGTTCCATTACGGCAGATACGGATGAGGAATGGTCTGGCTCCATATGGTTGATTATCAGGTAATTTATCGGAGAATCTCCGGCATGTTCCCTGATGTTTTCGATGAATTTGTCCTTGAAGCGCGCATCGACAGTGTCTATCAGCGCATTCTCTTTGTCAATGACCAGGTATGAGTTGTAGCTGACTCCGTATGGAAGCGGCCACAGGCCTTCAAACAATGTGGTCTCATGGTCATTGACGCCTACATAGCGTATCTTTTCCGTAATTTTGCTCATTATTCAGTTGTTTGGTAATTATCCGTCTTTGGCAGATGGAGCTTGATGGGGAAGGGACTTAGCCGAGAAGTTTCTTGATATGCGGCTCAATCTGCTCCGGAGTGTCACCCGGTGCGAACCTTTCCACCACGTTGCCTTGCCTGTCAATCAGGAATTTTGTGAAATTCCATTTTATTGAAGTGGAGCCGAGAAGACCTCTCTTCTGTTTCTTAAGCCATACATAGAGCGGGTCCGCTCCTTCTCCGTTCACTTCTATTTTTGCGAACTGCGGGAATGTGACGTCATAGTTAAGCTCGCAGAAGCCCGCTATTTCCCTTTCCGTTCCAGGAGCCTGATGCCCGAACTGGTTGCAAGGGAAATCGAGCACGACAAAGCCCTTGTCCCTGTATTTCCTGTAGAGAGCCTCCAAGCCTTTATATTGGGGAGTGAAGCCGCATCCCGTGGCTGTGTTCACTACTAAAATCACTTTTCCGCTGTAAATGCTGAGGTCCACCGGCTTTTTGCTCATGTCTGATACGGTGAAATCATAAATGTTCTTTTCTTTCATAACCCTAACAATTAAAAAACTAACCGGTAGGGCCGTATAGCACAAACTCTGCCAAATGGCTTCTCAGACTTGCCGCTGCTAAAGGATATTCAGGCTCTGCTCCTTTATTTTCTCCAGTTCGTCTTTCATTTTAACGACAATCTTCTGGATTTCCGTGTGATTGGCCTTGGAACCTGTCGTATTGATTTCCCGTCCCATTTCCTGGGCGATGAAACCGAGCTTCTTTCCGGGAGCGGGATCGTTGCTGATTGTGTCAATGAAATATTTGCAATGCTGGCGCAGACGAACTTTCTCCTCATTGATGTCCAGCTTCTCGATGTAATAAATCATCTCCTGCTCAAGGCGGCTCTGGTCCGGCTCTGCCTTCAGTTCCGCAAAGCGGGCCAAAATTTTTTCCCTTACGGCCGCGACCCTTTCGCTCTCGTATTGCTCCACCTGCTCGGAATATGCCAAAATGCTGGCGACTTTTTGCGTGACGTCGTTGTATAGGACTTCACCCTCCTGTGCCCTGAATTCGTTGATATTGGCGAGTGCCTTGTCTATGCAAGCCTCCACTTGAGGCCAGTTGATGTCCGTTATGACGTCCTGTTTTTTGCAGTCTATCACCTCCGGCATCTTCAGGATGGTTGAAATAAGCTCCGCAGGATTGCCGTTCAGGCTGCCTGCGGAACCGATATGCTCGGCAAGCGACATAATCTGCCCGTAGTACCCCAGGGCCATTTCAATGTTAATCTGCTTCGCGTTTTCTGCGGCGTTCGGCTCATATGCCATGAAAAAGTCTATGTTCCCTCTTTGCAGGGCATTGGCAACCTTATGCCGCACGGCTATTTCCTTGTCTTTCGGAAGCAGGGACGTCTTTATGCTTATGTCCGCTGTCTTTCCGTTCAGTGAACGTATTTCTACGGTTATTTTTCCTGATTCCAGCATGGTCTCTGCCTTGCCGTATCCTGTCATTGATCTTATCATTGTGTTGAAGTATGTTTAGCGGCACAAAAATAAGGAAAATCTATTGAAACGGCCTGCAGAATTTGCGAAATGTCGTTCTATCTTCTTGCGGCCTGTCCCTTGCCCAGGATGAAGGATGCTGCTGCAAGGTAGCATAAGCAGGCTCCTATGACCATTACTGAGCCGTTCTGATTGCCTACGGCGTCTGCGAGCATGCCCATGAGAGGCGGAATGACAGCACCTCCGCATACTCCCATAATCATAAGTCCGGAAATTTCGTTCGTCTTGTCGGGACGCGCTTTCATCGCCTGTGAATATATTATGGAGAATATGCTTGAGCAAAAGAAGCCGGTTGCTCCCACGAGCACCAATATGAATGCTGTTCCGGATGCGAATGACATGGCTGCGACAGCTGCCAGCGCCAATATGATGTTTGTCCTGAAATATGCTACATCGTTCATTTTCACCAGTAGTATGGAGCCTAAGAGTGCGCCGGCCGTCCTGCACAGGAAATATACGCTTGAGCCGAAAGAGGCCTGCTGCAAGTCAAGCCCTGCGCGCTCTATAAGAAGTTTCGGGGCTATTGTGTTGGTTCCAACGTCCACTCCCACAATGAAGAAAATCCCGAGGAACAGCAGAAGTATGGTCTTGTCTTTAAGAATCGAAAAAGCGGCTTTCATTGAAGACGAGTCCGTCCCGGCGGTTTCTTCCGGTATTTCCGTGAACATGAGCCAAAGCATTGACACAAGGGTGATTGCGGCATATGTCGGGAAAAGATATTGCCATGAACCGAACAGGCTTGCTGCAAATGCCGCTATGAAAGGGCCGCAAAATGAAGATACGGCCTTGACTACCTGTCCCGTAGTGAGCATGCTTGTGAGTTTTTGCTGTGAAACTACATTGGTAAGGAGCGGATTGAGTGAAACCTGAAGCATGGTGTTTCCGATTCCGAGCAGCACGAAGCCTGCCATGCTTGTGACGAGGCTATAATGGAAAAAAGGAATCAGCATTCCCGCGAGGGTTATAATGTTGCTCACCTGCACGATTTTTTTCCTTCCGAATCTGTTCATAGCCATGGCTGACGGTATGGAAATCAGCAGGAACCAGATGAATACCATCGACGGTATGAAGCCTGCGACCGTCTCGCTGAGCGAAAAGTCATTCTTTATATAGCTTGTGGCAATGCCGACCACATCGCAGAAGCCCATCACGAAAAAGCCGAAAAGGACAGGGAGTGCCTTTGTGAAATTTCTGTCAATCATTAATGATAATCTTTTGTACTTTGGTCAAGTGCTGGCATCAGTCGTTTGTGAATTCTATCGTGTAGGTGAAACTGTCAGCCCTGTAATAGCCGATGTTGTATTCAACCGGCATATTGTTCCTGTCGAGCACGAAACGCTTGCGCACAAGGACGGGATCTCCCTCCTTTATTCCGAGTTTGGCTGCCATTTCCGCATCAGCCTCGCGTGCATATACCATTTCTTTGGAGGTCTTCACGAATATTCCGTATTTCTTTTCAAGTATCTCGTACAGGGGAGAGGTCATGTCCTCTTCCACTGTCATTGGAATCTGTGGATTGAAATATGAAATGAAATACACGAACGGCAGGCCTGGCTTTCCCCTGAGCCTTTCAAGGCAGAGCATATAGGTGTTCGGTGTCACGGAAAAGAATTTGCCGGCTTCCTCCGGCCCTTTCCTGAAGCTTATGTGCAGTTCGAAATTCTGCACAGCCATTCCCTGGGCTTTCATTTCCTGTGAGAAGCTTTTCCAGTTCCTTGCGTTGCTCATCACATTGAGAGGCGCCACAGTCGTTCCATAGCCTTTTTTGCGTATGAGCAGGCCCTCGAAAACAAGTTTGTTTATGGCTTGCCTGAGGGTGTTGCGTGAAATGTTCAGTTCTTTGGACAAATCCACTTCGTTAGGAAGCAGTTTGCCTTTCTTATATTCTTCGTCACGGATTAGCTCACGTAACATTTCTTCTGCCTGCACGTGCAGCGGCTTGGATGAATTGGGGTCAAGCTGGTATTTCATGATAAAGTGTTATGTATGTCTGAATAAAGGTAGGCATAAAATGCAAATCTTCCAAATAATCCACCGGTTTATCAGAAATCAGGCAATTGTTTCCTCTATAATCAAAATAGTTCCTGTCATGTTCAAACAATGATGCCAGGTGAAAATTTGCCCGCCCCTGCGGAATAAGCCGTCAGCTTTTCGCATCCGCTTCAGCTGCTTCGTCGGTTTATAAACACGTTTGATGTTTTCTCTCAGCAAATTTTGCTTCTGCTCTCGACTTTTTTGAAGTTCATATATACGCCTGCGTCTCGGCAAAATCAAAGTAAACTTTGCTTTTGCTCTCTACTTTTGCTATATTTGAGCTGACGCTCATATATACGACTGCGTCTCGGCAGAATCAAAATAAATTTTGCTTCTGCTCTCGACTTTTTTCGTATATTTGCAAGTTGTTTTGAAATTAAGCACTTCACATATTATGGAAGAACTGAATAAAGAGGTCAACGAGACCAGGAATCTCAACTTTTTGGAGGAAATCATTGAGGCGGATCTTGCCTCGGGAAAGTGCAGCAGCGTTCTGACACGTTTCCCTCCTGAACCTAACGGATATCTTCATATAGGCCACGCAAAGAGCATTTGCATCAATTTCGGCCTTGCCAAGAAATATGGCGGAAAGACCAATCTCCGCTTTGATGACACCAATCCTGTGAAGGAGGACACTGAGTATGTGGACTCAATCAAGGAGGACATCAAGTGGCTCGGTTTCGATTGGGAAAACGAGAGATATGCCTCGGACTATTTTGACCAGCTCTATGAATGGGCAGAGGAACTCATAAAGAAAGGTCTCGCTTATGTTGATGACCAGACCCAGGAGGAAATACGCGCAGGACGCGGAACAGTCCAGGTGCCTGGTACGGAAAGCCCTTACAGGAACCGCTCCGTAGAGGAGAACCTTAAGCTTTTCCGTGAGATGAGGGACGGAAAATATGCTGAAGGCGAGAAAGTGCTCCGTGCAAAGATTGACATGGCGCATCCGAACATGCTTTTCCGTGACCCTCTGATGTACCGGATCATACATGCCTCGCATCACAGGACAGGGGACAAATGGTGCATCTATCCTATGTACGACTATGCACATGGCCAGTCTGACAGCCTTGAGAACATCACTCATTCAATCTGTACGCTTGAGTTTGACGTGCACCGTCCGCTCTATGACTGGTTCATTGAAAAGCTCGGGATTTTCCCGTCTCACCAGTACGAGTTCGCAAGGCTTAACCTGACATACACTGTTATGTCAAAGCGCAAGCTTCTTGAGCTCGTGAGAAATGGCTTTGTGAACGGATGGGATGACCCGCGTATGCCTACCATATGCGGAATACGCCGTCGCGGATACACTCCGGAGGCTATCAGGATGTTTGCCGAGAAGGTCGGCGTGGCAAAGCGTGAGCAGCTCATAGACCTGCAGCTCATGGAATGGTGCGTTCGCCAGGACCTCAATGAGAGGGCCAACAGATATATGGTCGTGCAGGACCCTGTGAAGCTTACGGTAACCAACTGGGAGCCGGGTAAGGTAGAGTGGTTTGATGCTCCTCTGAATCCTGCCGAGCCGGATGGCCCTTCACGCAAGGTTCCGTTTACAGGTGAGGTCTATATTGAGAGAAACGACTTCATGGAGGAACCTCCGAAGAAGTATTTCCGTCTCAAGCCTGACGGGGAAGTGCGTCTCAAGTACACTTACATCGTGAAGTGCCAGGAGGTTGTCAAAGACGCCGAGGGCAACATTGTTGAAATCAAATGTACATATGACCCGACATCGAAGCCGGGTGCAGGCGAGTGGCGTTCAGTAAAGGGTACAATCCACTGGGTGTCTGTAGAGCATGCCAAGGAAGTTGAGCTGCGTCTGTATGACAAGCTGTTCACAGAGGCTGAGATGGGTTCTATTCCGGAGGGACAGGACTACAAGAGCTATCTGAACCCTGATTCTCTCATAGTTGCGAAAGGATATGCCGAGCCGGCCCTGCTTGAGGACAACAGCGGAATCGCGGTGCAGTTCGAGCGCGTAGGTTACTTCTTCAAGGACCAGGATTCCACTCCGGAACATTTCGTGTTCAACAAGACGACCGCGCTCAAGGACAGCTTCAAGTTCTGATGCGCAGCGGCTTTTGAGCCTGCAATATAAATGAAATCGGGACTGCTCATACTCTGGGCAGTCCCGATTTTCATTATACCATATCCTGGCCTTATTCTGCTTTCATGGCATCAATCCCGCTTTGCAGGAAAGTGATGAAGCCGTCAATGCTCAGGTCGTAGCCGCGTGTCGGAACCAGCTGTTTCCCGGCAGGGGAGAGGATGATATAGTTCGGCTGGGCATTCACGCCGAATCTCTCCCGTGCAATGTAGGAGTTCTTGCGGCCCAGGTCTTTATAGACCTTTCCTGTACCTGCGTCTGTAAGGAAGTCCTCCTCTTTCAGCTTGGTCTTGTCGTCCGTATATAGAGCGACAATGACAAAATCGTTCTTCAGCATTCCAAGGACCTTAGGGTCGCTCCAAACGCGCGATTCCATCTCTCGGCAGTTTACGCAGCCATGTCCGGTTATGTCAACGAAAACAGGCTTGCCTGCGGCTTCTGCTGCTGCAAGGCCTTCCTCTATGGTGAAATAACCTTCAAGTCCAAGAGGCAGGTGAAGCCCGTATTTCTGTCCTGTACCGCTTTGTGAAACGGCGGTAGGCTGTGCTGGGGCAGCGCCTTGTCCGATGACGAAATCCTGCGTACTCATCGGAGGCATATATCCTGACAGCATCTTCAGAGGTGCTCCGAACATTCCCGGCACGAGGTAAACCACAAAAGAAAATACCGCAATGACAAGTGCCAGTCTCGGAACGGAAACATGCTCCACCGGTTCATCATGCGAGAAACGTATCTTGCCGAGCAGATAAAGTCCGAGAAGGGTGAACACCACAATCCATATGGCAAGGTAAACCTCCCTGTCGAGGATACCCCAGTGGTATGTCTGGTCTGCAACGCTGAGGAATTTGAGTCCGAGCGCGACCTCCACGAAGCCGAGAACGACCTTCACTGAGTTAAGCCATCCTCCTCCGCTCTTCTTGAATCTTGTCAGCAGGGAAGGGGAGAACGCAAGCACTGTGAACGGAAGCGCAAATGCGGCTGAGAATGCAAACATGGTTATCATAGGCTCCCAGAACTCGCCTCTTGTTGACTTGATGAGCACTGAGCCTACAATCGGGCCTGTGCAGGAGAATGAGACAAGTACAAGCGTAAGGGCCATAAAGAACACTCCGGCAAGCCCTCCCTTGTCCGCTCCCTTGTCACTTTTGTTGATGAGTGACTGAGGCAGGCTTATCTCGAATGCCCCGAAGAATGATGCCGCGAATATCATGAATACGACAAAGAATATGAGGTTCGGCAGCCAGTGCGTAGCCAGCCAGTTGAAGATGTCTGCCGTCACAGCGTCTCCTCCGATGAACCTTGTCAGGATTATGATTACGGAAATCGGAACCGTATAGAGAAGGATGATGAAAAGACCGTACATCGAGGCCTTGAACCTTCCGGCGGCAGGGCTTGACGAACCTTTCATGAAAAATGACACCGTCATTGGAACCATAGGGAATACGCATGGCGTGAGAAGCATTGCGAATCCCCAAAGGATGGCCTCAATTACAAGAGCCCAGAGTGAGCCTTTTTCTTGCTGCGGTGCAGCTTCTGTTTCGCCTGTAGCAGCCTGTTCTTCCTGAGGTGCTGCAGCCTGCTGTGGTGCTGCCGTCACTTTGGCCTCAAAATCATAATACTCCGTGTGGCAGCTGTTTCCCTTGCATGAGGAAGCCTGTATCGTGCCTGTGAATACGGCCTCTGCCGAGGTCAGCCTGATGTCCTGGGCCAGCACGATGGACGAATAGTAGTGCTTTGAGCCGTCGCTTTCAGTTGTCGGCTCGTTCACCTGATAAGGTTTACCCTCAAGTTCGCCCCCTGTCACGGCAAGGTCATCGAAAGACGTTGCAGCAGCCTGGTCGTCCAGGGTGTAGGTGTGGTATCCGGGCTGTATCTTTCCGGTGAATGTCACCCTATAGACATCGCCCTCCTTGTGTTCTGCCGAATGTTTCCAGGTGACAATCTGATCGCCAGGAAAGGCAAAACTTGCGACACTTGAAACAAGTGCCGCAAGCATGATGATAAATCGTTTCAATCCCATATATTGAACATTTTATTTTGCAAAAGCTACGGATCTGGTCTCCCGTATCACGGTAATCTTCACCTGGCCAGGATATACCATCTCCTCCTGTATCTTCTTTGCTATCTCGCTTGACAATGCCTCCGCATCCTGGTCAGTTACCTGCTCGGCGCCTACGATTACCCTGAGCTCGCGTCCTGCCTGTATTGCGTATGTCTTGGTGACGCCTGGATATGAGAGGGCGATGTTCTCCATGTCCTTGAGCCTCTTTATATATGACTCAATCACCTCGCGCCTTGCTCCCGGACGTGCTCCGGAGATTGCGTCTCCGACCATTACGAGAGGGGAGATTACTGAGGTCATCTCGATTTCCTCATGGTGCGCTCCGATGGCGTTGCATACCTCAGGCTTCTCCTTGTACTTTTCGGCAAGCTTCATGCCGAGTATTGCATGAGGAAGCTCCGGATCCTCGTCTGAGACCTTTCCGATATCGTGGAGAAGTCCTGCACGTTTTGCGATTTTAGGATTGAGGCCAAGCTCTGAAGCCATTGTCGCGCAGATGTTTGCCACCTCACGTGCATGCTGGAGCAGGTTCTGTCCGTATGAAGAACGGTATTTCATGCGTCCGATGAGCTTAACAAGCTCGATGTGCATTCCGTGTATGCCAAGGTCGATGCAGGTTCTCTTTCCTGTCTCCATTATCTCGTCCTCAAGCTGCTTCTGCACCTTTGCAACCACTTCCTCGATGCGGGCCGGATGTATTCTTCCGTCCACTACAAGCTGGTGGAGTGCCAGACGTGCCACCTCGCGCCTTACCGGGTCAAATGCTGAGAGCAGGATGGCTTCCGGTGTGTCGTCAACCACGATTTCTACTCCGGTAGCGGCCTCAAGTGCCCTGATGTTGCGGCCTTCCCTTCCGATGATGCGTCCTTTTATCTCGTCGCTCTCGATGTTGAATACCGTTACGGCATTCTCGATTGCTGTCTCTGATGCGGTGCGCTGTATCGTGTTGATTACAATTCTCTTGGCTTCTTTGCTGGCTGTGAGACGGGCCTCACTCATTGCGTCGTTGATATACGAAAGGGCCTGTGTCCTGGCCTCGGCCTTCATGCTTTCCATGAGCTGGTTCTTGGCCTCAGCTGCAGTCATGCCGGCTATGTCCTCTATCTGGCGTATGGCTTCGAGACGCAGCTTTTCGTATTCCTCAGATTTCTTTGACGCAATCTCGACCTGCGTCTTGAGATTTTCGCGGATGGCATCGTTCTCCTTCTGTCTGCGGCCGAGCTCTGAACTCTGCTGGTTCAATGAATTCTCTTTCTGTTTTAGACGGTTCTCAATGTCGCTGATCTGCTTGTTCTTCTCATTGATGTACTGGTCGTGCTCGCTCTTGAGCTGGAGGAACTTTTCCTTTGCCTGTAGGATTTTTTCTTTCTTTATTCCCTCTGCCTCAATTTCAGCTTTCTTGATTATTTCCTCTTTCTGTCCTTTAAGGAGCATCCTGCGGATGAGTATGTAAGTGCCAAGCACTACGGCGGCGCTCAATGCTCCGACAAGAATGTAAAGTAAAATGCTGCTCATATATTAATGTTTAGTTGTTTCTTTATTCCGTATCCTGTCCTGATGTTTCCTGAATTGCAGGCAAAATCCGGACAGCATATAAAAAAGACCGCACAGCCTTATGGAAGCCGTGCGGTCAGATTCAATAAAAAGCCGTTAGCAAGTTTGTCAGAAAATCTTAAAAAATAAGATTTGGGCTCCGGAAAGCGGTTCAGACATCCTCCGTCCCACAATGTGGAATCCCCATTAAGGGTAACATAGGTCCGTCTTTCCCATCCGAGTAATCCCGGTTACTTGATTAATGTTGATTTCAGCAAAAATAAGTAACTAACGGCTGTTTTTATCAATGTTGTCAAGATAACCGTCAAGCTCTCTGATGAGATTCTCCTCACCTTTGAGCACATCGTCCAGCTGTTTCTGAAGCGCAAGATGTGACTTGCATATATTCAGCGCCACGAATGACAGGACATCTGCAAGTCCCTTGCCGGGATACCTGACGTTGTATTTTTCAATCCTGCCGTTTATCAGTTCCGCGGCTTTCCTGATAAGCTCCTCGTCTTCAGGAGAATTGACTTTCATAGGATAAGTGCGGTCTGCAATCCTTATGCTTATGCTCTGTCCCTTCTGTTCCATTGACTATCCCTCCATCAATGCTATGCACTTGTCCATTTCCCTTATCAGCCTGTCAATCTTTTTCCTTGCTTCAGCGTTGCCGGCCTCTCCGCTTTTGAAGGCCTCGGCCAGCCTGAGGTTATCAATTTGTCTCTCTAACTCTTTTATCTGCTTCCTGTAGGCTTCATTCTGTTCCCGGATGCTCTGAAGTTCTGTCTGGAGCCTTTCCCTCTCCACTTTTTCCGATTCATAAGCGGCGATAAGCCGTCCGATTCTTTGCTTCAGCGTTTCCAGCATCGCAGTCCTTTTTTACCTACCTTGCAAAAATAGTGATTCCTGCTGAAATATCAAAGCATTTCGGCAGGAATCACAAATAAACTCTCTTGATTTTTAGCCTACAGGACTTCGACGGCTTTCATGCCCTCCTCAATGGCAGTCTTGTTAAGGCTTATGAGGTCGCTGTATCTTGCAGGTATGCATTTGGCGAGGCCTTTCCCGACATTCTCCATGTTGACCACAGGCTTCATCTTCAGGTATGCGCCCATGACCGCCATGTTATAGACTTTGGAGTTGCCCACTTTGGCTGCCACGTCTATGGCGTCAATGCGGCAGATTGTTATGTCTGTCCTTGACGGGTGCCTTGTGATTCCGCTCGGGTCATAGAGCAGGAGTCCTCCCGGCTTTACGCTGTTCTCGAACTTGTCCATAGACTGCTGGTTCAGTATGATGGCCGTGTCATATTTTGTGAGGATAGGGGAGCCTATCTTCCTGTCGCTTATGATTACGCACACATTTGCCGTGCCTCCGCGCATCTCGGGACCGTAAGACGGCATCCAAGTCACCTCCATGTCCTGCATGATGGCAGAGTATGCCAATATCTTGCCCATTGACAGCACGCCCTGGCCGCCGAATCCTGCGATTATTATTTCTTCTTTCATGATTCTCTGTTGTTTAGTCCTGTTTCAAAACGTCCTTGATGTCTCCGAGAGGATATTTCGGGAACATGTTCTCCACCATCCATTTGTTGGCTGCCACAGGGCTCATCTTCCATCCGGAGTTGCATGTGGCCACGATTTCCACGAATGACAGTCCGATTCCTTTCTGGCTGTATTCGAAGGCCTTGCGTATGGCTGCCTTTGCCTTGCGGGCTGCCGGGGCAGTGTGGACGGCCTGTCTTGTGATGAATGCGGTCCCGTCAAGCTGGGCGATCATAGGCGCGAGCACGAGCGGGAAGCCGTTAAGCTTGGCGTCCCTTCCGTAAGGGGTCGTGGCCGTCTTCATGCCGAGCAGGGTGGTCGGGGCCATCTGTCCTCCGGTCATGCCATAGATGCCGTTGTTGATGAAGATTACGACGATGTTCTCACCGCGGCTGCATGCGTGGATGATTTCAGCCGTTCCGATTGAGGCAAGGTCACCGTCTCCCTGGTAGGTGAACACGTATTTTTCAGGATTGAGCCTCTTTGTAGCGGTCGCAAGGGCAGGTGCACGTCCGTGGGCGGCCTGCTGCCAGTCCACATTAAGATAATTGTATGCGAAAACCGAACAGCCTACAGGGCTTACGGCTATTGTGTCCTGCTGTATTCCCATTTCCTCAATGACTTCTGCAATGAGCTTGTGGACAGTGCCGTGAGAGCATCCCGGGCAATAGTGCATCACGGTGTCCGTGAGCAGCGGGGTTTTCTTGTAAATTATGTTTTCCGGCTTTTTGATATCTTCGATAGTCATGATTACCTCGTTATTTCAGATTGTTGAACTTCTTGAATTCCCCGGCCACCTCGTCAGGTGTGAAGATGTTGCCTCCCTGTCTTCCGTAGAATCCCACAGGGCATGCGCCGTTGACGGCAAGCTTGACATCGTTTACCATCTGTCCCATGTTGAGCTCCAGGCTCATCATGCTCTTTACCTGGCCTGACAGTTCCGCGAGCCTTTCTGTCGGGAACGGGAACAATGTCACAGGTCGGAGCATTCCTGCCTTTATGCCCTGAGAGCGCAACTCATCCACGACAGCCTCGCAGATTCGTGACGCGCATCCGAACGCGACGAGCAGATACTCGGCGTCTGATGTCATGTATTCGGTATATTTTACCTCATCCCTGCAGATTGTCTCGTATTTTGCCTTGAGCTTCTGGTTGAATCTTTCCTGAACGTCTGACTCAAGGGCGAGGGAAGTGATTATATTATAAGGCCTGTCTGCGGTCTTGCCTGTAGTTGCCCAAGGGGCGTCTTTGATGACCTCCTCCCTTGTGCGGCGCGGCTTCGGGTCGTGAAGCTCGACTTTCTCCATCATCTGTCCTACGATTCCGTCGGCGAGCATTATCACAGGAGTGCGGTATTTGAATGCAAGGTCGAATCCCCAGTCAACGAAGTCATACATGTCCTGTGCCGATGCCGGGGCAATGACGATGGCATTGTAGTCGCCGTGTCCGCCTCCCTTTACGCACTGGTTGTAGTCGCTCTGGCTCGGCTGGATTGTGCCGAGTCCCGGTCCGCCTCGCATCACGTTGACTATGAGGCACGGAAGCTCTGCTCCGGCAAGGTAGCTGATGCCCTCGCACATGAGACTGATTCCCGGGCTGCTTGATGAAGTCATGACTTTCTTTCCGGTGCAGGCGCCTCCATATACCATATTGATGGACGAGGTTTCGCTTTCAGCCTGCAGGACAACCATTCCAGTGGTTTCCCACGGCTTTTCTTTCATAAGTGTCTCCATTACCTCGGACTGCGGGGTAATCGGGTAGCCGAAATAGCCGTCCACACCGTTGCGTATTGCCGATATGGCAATCGCCTCGTTTCCTTTCATTAGAATTTTCTCTGCCATAAACCTCAGATTTTGACTCTGTAAACAGTAATTACCGAATCAGGGCATACTATGGCGCAGTTGCTGCAGCCTATGCATGCTTCCCCGATCATTTCGGCGTAGTGATAACCTTTGTTGTTGACCATTTTGGCAAGCTGGATGCTGCCGGTCGGACAATTGTCGATACATACGGAACACCCTTTGCATTTCTGCGTATCGATTTCTATTGCTCCTTTGAATGCCATGTTTTATTGTTTTGTATAAGTTTGTTCGTCTGGGTCTGTGTTGCCTGAACGGTTACAAAGACGTTTCAAATTTAAACAAAACAAATGATATAAACGCATTTTTATTAAATAAAATGTATAACTTTGGAAACTTTTACATAAAGATAAAGTATGGGAACGATATTGTTGAAGAATATAAAGGTTGACGGGAAAGTGTCTGACATACTTGTCGATGACGGCATTATCAAGGCAATCGCACCGTCTGGAAGTGAGCGGATTGGACTGCATGCTCCGGCCTCCGGAATAGAGGTCGTGGACTGCACAGGAAAGGTTGCCGTGCCGGGGTTTGTGAACATGCATACCCACGCGGGCATGTCCATGATGCGCGGACTTGGAGAAGACATAATTTTCCATGAATGGCTGAAGAAGATATGGGAAGTGGAGGAGAAAATAGATGAGGAGTATGTCTATCATGCCACGAAAGTCGCCTGCCTGGAGATGATAAAGACGGGAACGACCACTTTCAATGACCACTACTGGTATATGCCTATGGTACAGAAGGCCGCTGCGGAGATGGGCATCAGGCCCGTGCTTTCGTATGTGGTATGCGACAGGAACGATTCCGCTGAGACGGAGAGGCAGAAGGAGCAGTGCATGCAGATGTATGAATTGTCCGGGACATGGAAAGGCATGTCGCGGTTTGCCCTTGCGATGCATGCGATATATTCGGTCAGCGAGCCGATGCTCGTATGGACGGCGGAGTTCGCGCGCAGTCATGGTCTGAAGATGCATATCCATCTTTCCGAGACGAGGAAAGAGGTGGAGGACTGCATGGCCGCCCATGGCGGGCTGTCTCCTGTGGAATATCTTGACAGCCTGGGGATTCTCGGGCCTGATGTGATAGCGGCGCATTCGCTTCATCTTTCAGACAGGGACATTGAGATACTCGGAAGCAGGAAGGTGAATTGCGTGCACAACATTAATTCCAACCTCAAGCTCGCTTCCGGGTATATGTTCAGGTATAATGAGCTTCGTGATGCCGGTGCCAACATATGCCTGGGCACTGACGGGTGCGCGTCTTCCAATAACCTTGACATGCTCGAGACGATGAAGACTGCCGCTATGGTGCAGAAGGCATGGAGGGGAGACCCTTCCGCCATGCCTCTTAACGAGCTTCTTGACATGGCGACCGCCAATGCGGGCAAGGCCTTGGACATGAATGTGGGCCGTCTTGAGGAAGGTGCCGCGGCTGATATCCTTATCGTTGACACGGACAATTACAATTTCCTTTCCCCTGGTTCGTTCCTTGCCAATTTCGTGTATTCGGCGCATAGCGACTGCATCGGCTCGGTGATTTGCGGTGGCAAATTCGTTATGAAGAACCGTGTGGTGAAAGGGGAGAGGGAGATTCTTGCCGAGGCTGGCAGGATGCTTTCCAAGATATCCGGATGACCGGAATGCAGATGAACATCAAGAAAACAGATATTATGGACATAAGAACAGAAAGAATCATGAAGGCCGCTGATTATGTTTCTGCGGCTATTGGCGGACGCCGGCCGGCTGTCGGCATCGTGCTCGGAAGCGGGCTTGGCAAATTGGCTGACAAGATAGAGAACAAGACCGTAATACCGTATAAGGACATTCCAGGATTTCCGGTTTCCACTGCGGTAGGGCATAAGGGCAATTTCATCGCCGGTGAGCTTGGCGGGAAGTTCGTTGTGGCTATGCAGGGCCGGTTCCATTATTATGAGGGCTATCCTATGGACCTTGTGACATTGCCTATACGCGTCATGAAGGTGCTTGGCATCGGCCATCTGTTTGTCTCGAATGCAGCCGGAGGAGTGAATTTCGATTTCAAGGTGGGAGACCTCATGATAATAAGGGACCATATCAATCATCTTCCTAATCCTCTCGTTGGACCTAACCTTGAGGAGTTCGGACCACGTTTTCCTGACATGACCCGCCCGTATGACAAGCCTCTTATAGCAAAGGCGAAGGAACTTGCGCAAGGGCTTGGGATAAGCCTTAAGGAGGGAGTGTATTTCGCTGGTACCGGTCCGTCGTATGAGACTCCTGCCGAGTACAAATATTTCCGGCTCATCGGGGCGGATGCGGTCGGCATGTCAACCATTCCTGAGGTGATTGTGGCGCGCCATAGCTCGATACCTGTTTTCGGCATGTCTGTCATAACAAATGAGGCGCATGACGATTATGCGGAGGATTATGTCAATGACGGTGACGATGTCGTGCAGGCTGCTGATGCGGCGGCGGACAGGATGACAGTGCTGTTTACTGAACTGATACGCTCACTCTGATTTTGATGTGGAGCTTAATTGATTGATAGTCATAGAAATGCTGAAGCGCGATTCCCTCAAAACGGGGAATTGCGCTTTTTGTCAGAACATGAATGACAGGCTGCCGAGTACTGATGTTCCTGGCATCGGATAGCCTCTTGACAGCTCGTATGCCGTTCCTGTCAAGTTGCGGGTCGTAAGGCTTGCGCTCAGGGCAGTTCCGTGGCCTTGCTGTCTTTTTTCCTTGCGGCACAGCTTGAATGTCTTGGACAGTGAGGCGTCAAGGGTGTTCCAGTCATCCAAATCTCCTGCTGTGTCACAGCGTCCGGCCCTCATGTTCCACTGTATCCCGAGATTCCATCCCATATAGCCGGCATGTGCGGATGCCGTTATGCTGTGCCGGGCTATATAAGGGACTTGCGAGCCGTATGACGTGCTGCCGGGAGTCCTGTCCCTGGCGTCTTGGAAGGAATATCTTACTGACATTCCGGTCTCCCATGCTTCTGATTTCCAGTCTGCTCTTGCATTGGCGTCCAGTCCTGCGGACAATACCTTTCCTATATTGTATGGGAGCCATATTGACGGGTTGTCCGGGCTTGGTGCTGAGGATATCTTGTCAGTAAGATGATTGAAGAAGCCGTCAGCCTGCGCTGCTGTCTTCCATTTTCCGTATGACCTGTTCCATCTGATTCCGATGTCGGCAAGCCATGCGTCCTCCGGTTTGAGGTGCGGGTTCCCGTATCCTGAATAGTACAGCTCGTTGAAAGTCGGCACTCTGTAGGCCCGTCTGGCGAATGTGGTGATTTCAAGTCCTTTGGCGGCATAGATGCGCAGGTCTGCGGAAGGTGACAGGCTGTGACGCGTATTTGCCCAAGGTACACCTGGTACGTTCATGTCGAAAGTGCCCGAATATTCAAGGGCTGCTTCCGCTGTAAGTATTCTTGTCCTGAAAGAGGCTGCCATGGCGCAAATCGCCCCGAAGCGTGAAATCAGTCCGGACTTGCCGTTTTCGGATACGGTCCCGTAGCTTTCCGAGCCAAGCCCGTCCCATTGCGCTCCGGCTGCCAATGATGCCTTCCAGTTCTTGCCGATGCTGAAAATATGCGAGGTGTGCAGCTGGGCTTCATGCTGGACATATCTGCTGTCTCCCCATGAACTTATATAGTTGAGGTCATCGTATGCGGCTTTCGCGCTCATGTCCAATGTATAGAGGCGCGAAAACCTTTGATGCAAAGTTCCCTGGACAAAAATGTTCATGTCTTTCTGCCTGTCTTCAGAAGGGTAGCTGAGCGGTCCCGGAGTGCCCCTGTCTGATGAATTGAAATAGGCTTTCGCAGTCCATTGTCCGTTTCCTGTCATTCCGGATATGTCGGTGCCTGCCCGTACCTGCATAATGTCATTGCCGCTCCGGCGGGATGTGTATGCCGCTCCGTTTTCATCCGTGGCGTGATATGGGAAGTCGCCTTTGCTGGACAGGACTGAGGCATTGGCGCTTAAGGTAAGCCTTTCGGATGCTTTCCAGCCGAACTTGAGGGCAGGGGACCATGTGCCGAATGAACCTCCTGAGACTGATGCCTTGCCGCTGAACCTCCTTGTCCCGTTGCCGTCTCCTGATGGGAAGAAGACCGGCTTTGCAGTTATGAAGTTGATGCTGTTCTGGGCGTAGTCCATTACTGCCGCGGTGCAATTCTGCATGTCTATCATACCGAGATCTGTCTGGCCGCTCTGCATGTTTCCGACGCGCACTCCGTCAATGTATATCGCGGTATGGGCGGAACCGAGTCCGCGCATGCTGATTGTCTTTAGGCCCGCATGGCCTCCCATGTCAGAAATCTGGAGACCGGGGAAATTGAGCAGGACGTCTGTCATTCCCATGCCGCCGGATATGGTGACTGTGTCTTTGTGTGAAATGTTCAGGCCGCGTTCCGCAGTCACGACAGCGATATCAAGGGTGTCTGACGGCATGGTTTCAGCCGCAATGCAAGTGAAGGCTGCCGTCATTATTGCGGCAGCGGTAATTGTTTTTGTAAATAACATGAGTTTATCCGTCTTTACGGATGTCTGGCCCCGGGCTTCCTTTGTTTGACTTGATTGCGGCAGGTCTTCTGGCTTGTCCGTCCGTGACGCCTTCCCGCCCAATGAGGGCAGTGGCAGAGAATGTCACTGGAGAAGAAAACCGGCATGCAGGCAGGCTTCCTTGGACTTACAGCTACGGGCATAGCTCCGGATTTGCACCGGATTCCCTTTTCAAGGCTGGCGGAGACATGTTCCGCAGCGCTCACCTCAATCCGGGCGCGAAAATAGTGATTAACCCTCACATCTGCAACATGACAAATGAAAACGGGGCTTGGCAAATGTGTTCTGCCAAACCCCGCTCGTGCCTATGCCCTGTGCGGACGTCATTTGCAATATGTTCCGAGCCAGCGGAAATATTCCCTGTGCCAGAGCAGGGCGTTCTGAGGCTTCAGAATCCAATGGTTCTCGTCAGGGAAGATAAGCAGTCTTGACGGGACGCCCATCATCTGGGCCGCGTTGTAGGCCGCCATGCCCTGGTCAACGGGAACCCTGTAGTCCTTGCCGCCGTGGATGACCATCAGAGGTGTATGCCAGGATGTTACGGATTTGTGAGGGGAGAGCGCGTAATGTCTTACAGTCTCCTTCTTGCTGCTCCATGGAGAGCCTCCCTGCATGATGCCTCCGAATGTGACGCCGTCTCCTGCCGGGCCGCAAGGACCTTCCTGCGTGCCTGTCCTCGGGTCAATCTTGCACTCGTGCAGGCCTCCGTTGTCGAAGTTGGGGAACCACATTTCCTCTGTGGTCATGTACATGTGCTCCTCATTGAAAATCCCGGCATGCGCTATGAACGCGTCAAATGTGTCTCCGTGGACTCCGCAGAGATTATATACGGAGTATCCGCCGTAGCTTGCCCCGCATGCAGCCATTTTTCCGATATAAGGCTCTGATTTAATTGCCTTTGCGGCGCAGATGTAGTCTTGCATGTTGAGCCCGGGGTAGTCTCCGGAAATCTGCTCTGTCCACTCCTGGCCGAAGGCTGTGGTGCCGCGCCTGTTCGGGAGCACGACCACGTATCCCTGCGCTGCCATGAGCCGGTAGTTCCATCTGTATGACCATCCCTGGCTCAGGGTTCCCTGCGGGCCTCCCAGGCATATCAGAATCGAAGGATATGTCTTTGACGGGTCGAACTGCGGAGGATACAGCACCCATGTGAGCATGTCTTTGCCGTCAACGGTCTTAATCATTCTCGCCTGCGTGCGGTGCTCTTCCAGCTTTGAGAGAATATGTCCGTTCTCGTCAGTGACCTGTCTGCATGACACTCCTTCCGGACCGGCCTTGACCGCGACAATCTCTGAAGGGAAATCCATGCTGCACCATGTCGTGTAAATGGTCCTGTTGCCGTCGTTGCCTGCCTCTACATGGAACGGTGAACTGAAATCATACCAGAGGCTGTCCGGTGTGATGCGGCTTATCTTCCATGAGCCGTCGTCTGTCCTTGCTTCAAAGATGCCTTGCAGCCCTTCTGCGAGCGATGCGAAGAATATGCCTTTGGAATCGTCAGACCATACTGGGGCTGACGCATTGTACTTGAATCCGTCCGTTATGTCCATGATGCCGTCCACGGTGAGGACATCTGATGAGCGGTTCACGTGCGCTGCCATGAGCCTCTGCTTGTCGGCCTCGTAACCGTCACGTTCCATGCTTATCCAGCACAGCATTGAGCCGTCCGGGCTCCATGAAGGGTCTGTGTCATAGCCTCCTTTCATGCTTACGGCACAAGTGTGCCCTGTGGCGGTGTCGTAGATGTAGATTTCCGTATTTGTGGAGAATGCGTATCTTTTCCCGGTGAGTTTCCTGCATGAATACGCGATATGTCTGCTGTCCGGGCTCCATGCAAGCTGTTCCAGGCCCCCGAACGGCTCAGTCGGAAGTTCATAACCGCTTTCCTCCGCGCTGAGTATGTCTGCAGATGTCTGCGGAGATATTGATTTTTCTTTTGCCGGCCTGAAGTCCGCTACGAATGTATGAGGTATTTCCGTCACGGTATGGTCCCAGTGCCTGTACATCAGGTCATCAGACAGATATGCTTCAGCTTTGTCGAGATCCTGGTACAGTTCTGATGGTTTCTTTGCGCTACCTCCGTTGACATATGAGATGTACATTACCTTTTTCCCGTCAGGGGAGAGCTTGAACTCCGATATGCCTGCCGGCACTTCGCTTATCTGCTTAAGTCCTTGCAGTGACCATGAGCCTTTGGACCTGCTGATGCGCGCCGTCCATATCTGTCCTCCCATGGTGAAAGCGATGCGCCTTCCCTTGTCGCACCAGCGGGCGTTTCCGATGCTCTTGCCTGATTCTGTCAGCTGCACGGGCTCAGAGCCGTCAAGGCCGCAGATGTACAGGTTGCGCACACTTCTGTTCTCCTTGACATCGGTATAGCTCACTCCATACAGGATATGTTCTCCGTCCGGTGATATCTGAGGGTCGGAAAGCCGTCCGAATGCAAGCAGGACTTCCGGGGTCATCTTCCCGTCCTCTATTGCAATGCTGCTCTTTCCAATGTAGCCTTCTTTGTCGAATTTGTTGCTGCTTCGTGTCATGATTAATGCAATGGCTGCGGCGAGATCGGAAGAGCGTCGTGTAGGCTCCCAGCATGGCCGCCATTATGAATATTCTTGCCGGGGTGATTCTGTTTTTCATGATTATATGCTTTGTGGAGAGTCCTGATTTGTCTGGAAGCTGGTCTCCTGATTTTCTTGTGAATATGTTTCCGCATAGAGCGCGGCTGCCTCGGCAAACTCACCGGCTATTGCATTCCTGACCTCAGCCGGAGAGAGCACCTCGACTTTTGCCCCGAGCTTGCAGAATTCCATGATGAGGTTTCTGTTCGGGCATACAAAAATGCTGAATGTGACGATGCCGTTTTCGCATGAGAGTTCTGTCTGGCTGCTGTGCATAGGCAGGTCTCTGAGGTAGCGGGCCTGTGTCTCGGATGTCCTGAACGTTATTGTCCGGCCGGGCCCTTCCGGGAGATATATGCCGAAGCTGGTGGAGAAAAGGCTGTCAACGTCAAAGCCTGCGGGCATCTTGAATGTGCGCCCGGTCTCCTCCATATTTACTACGCGGTCCAGTCCATAGACACGCATTCCGTTCCTTTCCCTGCAATGGGCTACGATATACCATCTCTTTGCAAATTCTTTGACCGCATACGGGTGAATTGTATAGGTGTCAGCCTGTGCGCTTGTGTATTTCTGGTATGTCATGAGCAGTTCCCGGCATCCAGTCATGGCTTCCATTACGGATGTCAGATGTCTGTGGCCCGACGGTATGTCTTCTACCGAAACTCTGCCGGAGAGCCTTTCTTTTCCGAGCGTCAGCATGCTGTTCACTGTGAAGGTGTTTATCAGCCATGCGCTTTCGGCCGATTCGTCAGCCAGGGCGTCCGAAGATTTTATGAAATACCTGTTCGTGCTCCTGTTGCACATTATCTCTATTCCAAATACCTCTGCGACAGCCTCGCGGTGATTGTTGAAGGTGCGCCGCGAATACGGTGTGCCGAAGCGGTCCTCCCATTTGTCCGTCACCTCATCCAGCGTCAGGCCGTTTTCGGAAGCACGGATGAATGTCTCCACGAGCCAGATATATTTTTTGAGCAGTTCCGTAACCATTCTTTCAGCTTATTTTACTGTAGTCCCTTATCTTGTATTTGTCCTGTTTAAGTTCCTGCCTGAGCGTGCGGTTCCTTATGTCCTCGAGCATCGGGTCTGCCTTGAGGACAGCTTCGGCACAATCCCTTGCGGCATTGAGTATGGTTCCGTCCTTGGCGAGAGAAGCAATCGCAAGTTTTACGGGAAGTCCGCTCTGCTGCGTACCCTCAAGGTCTCCCGGGCCGCGCATCTTCATGTCCTCCTCAGCGAGTTCAAATCCGTTCTCGGTTGCGCACATCAGTTCTATGCGGTGCTTTGATTCTTTGCTCAGCTTGTGTCCAGTCATGAGCACGCAATAGGATTTTTCGCTTCCCCGTCCGACGCGGCCTCTGAGCTGGTGCAGCTGGCTGAGTCCGAACCGCTCAGCGCTTTCGATGACCATTACCGACGCATTCGGCACATCAACTCCGACTTCTATGACCGATGTGGCGACCAGTATGTCTGCACGTCCGGCGGCAAAGGCGTCCATATTGAATTTTTTTACATCATTGGTCTGCTTGCCATGCACGACTGCCGTCTTGTAAGGAGGGAAAGGGAAGTGCCTTATTATTTCCTCCGCACCGGCTTCGAGGCTCTGGTAGTCGAGCTTTTCCGTTTCATTTATAAGAGGATAGACTATGAATACCTGTCTCCCGAGAGCAATCTGGTCACGCATGAATTTGTAGAGCGCAGGCCGTTTGCCGTCAGTGGCATGCATTGTCTGCACCGGCTTTCTTCCGGGAGGCATCTCATCAATTACTGATACATCAAGGTCGCCGTAGAGTGTCATGGCAAGCGTGCGCGGGATTGGGGTGGCAGTCATTACGAGTATGTGCGGAGGTGCTCCGCAGGAGGATTTCCTCCATAGCTTGGACCGTTGTTCCACTCCGAACCTGTGCTGCTCGTCAATTATGACCAGGCCGAGGTTTCCGAATATCACGTTGTCTTCTATCAGGGCGTGCGTCCCGACTATTATTCCGGTGCTGCCGTCTGCGAGGGATGCATGAATCTGCTTACGCTCTGAGGCTTTCGTGCTGCCAGTAAGAAGGGCTGATGCCACTCCTGTAGGGGCGAGCAGTTTCTGGATATTCTTGTAATGCTGCTGCGCAAGCACTTCCGTAGGTGCCATTATGCAGGCCTGGAAGCCGTTTCCGACTGCTATAAGGGCAGTCAGCACTGCGACCATCGTTTTTCCGCTTCCTACATCTCCCTGCAGGAGGCGGTTCATCTGCGTGCCGCTCTTCATGTCGTTGCGGATTTCCGTGATTACGCGTTTCTGGGCGCCTGTCAGAGGGAAGGGGAGGGATTCGTAGCATTTGTTGAATGCCTCGCCGACACGGTGCATGGATATGCCGTTCACATCCCTGCTCCGCACATATTTCTGCTTTAAGAGCGAAAGCTGCAGAAAGAAAAGTTCTTCGAATTTCAGCCTGTATCTGGCTTTTTCGAGCGAAACCATGTCTTTGGGGAAGTGTATGTTGCGCAAGGCGAAATGAAGCGGGACAAGGCCGCATTGCTTCATAAGGTATTCCGGCATGGTCTCCGTGAAGCCTCCAAGCCCGCGGTTGAGCGCGGCCTCCATTATCCGGTTCATCATTTTCCCTGTGATGCCTGCGTTCTTGAGCTTTTCTGTGCTCGTATAGACTCCTGTCATGGATGGGCATGCGGGCGGAATGGCCTGTTGCGAAGCTCCTCCTGCGGTCGGGGCAGATACAGGGTCAACTTCTGGGTGGACTATGTTTATGCGTCCGTTGAATGAGGATGGCTTGCCGAAAAATATGAATTCCGTGCCCGGCTTCAGTTTGCCGTACATCCATTTTATGCCTTTGAAGAAGACCATTTCCATTTCTCCGGAGCCGTCCCCCACCAATACGCTCATTCTTTTTATCATATTGAATTTGACCGCGTCTGCAGGTGTTCCCGCGGTATCCGGACTTACAGGTGCGGCTGATGCTGAGGCGGCACCGTACAGGTCCGTCCTTATGACTCTTGCCCTTATCTGCACATAGGCCATGTCCGGTCTTGCATCTGCGATTCTGACGAATGAGCTTTTGTCTATGTATCTGAACGGATAAAGCCTGAGAAGTTCTCCTATGGTGTTGACTCCAAGCTCTTTGCTGATGAGCTCAGCTCTCTTGGGACCTACTCCCGGGAGGAACTGGATGTCAATATCTGTCGTGTTTTGTGCCATAATACGGCAAATCTACATAATTTCCGGCTCAAATGAAAACATTTTCCTCATGAGGGGGTGAATTGTGGTTTCAGTAAAATTTTATAAGCAAGCATGATGTTTTGCTCTCAGCTTTTATTAACTTTGTAAGTTAAAATGTAAATAGCTAAAAGTGATATGGCAAGAAAATTAGTTGTGGGAATAACCCAGGGAGACGGAAACGGCATCGGTTACGAGGTCATTATCAAGGCTCTCGCCGACGAGAGAATGCTGGATATCTGCACTCCAGTCATATACGGATCATCAAAAATCTTCGGATTCTACAAAAAGCAGATTCACAATATCGACCAGATAAACACGAATGTGATAAATTCCGCAAAGGATGTCTATCACAAGAGGGTGAATATCGTGAATTGCCTGCCGGAAAATGTGTTTGTGGAGCCTGGACAACCTACCCCTGAGTCCGCGAAGTCGGCAATGACGTCGTTGCAGCGCGCAGTTGAGGACATTAAGAACGGATATATTGACGTGCTTGTAACGGCTCCTATCAACAAGAGGGCGATGGTGAGCGAGGGGTTCGGATATACCGGCCACACGGAGTATCTTGAAAAGGAGTTCGGTGTGGATGAGGTTGCCATGATTATGGTTTGTGACCGTCTGAAGGTGGGTGTGGTCACAGGGCATATCCCGTTGAAAGACGTCGTGTCGCAACTTACCGCTGAAAAGATTGTGAAGAAGCTGCGTCTGATGAAGGCGTCACTCCAGATGGACTTCGGCATAGATGCCCCGAAGATTGCAGTGCTCGGACTTAATCCGCATTGCGGGGACGGAGGTCTTCTTGGCGACGAAGAGAGCCAGATTATACTTCCTGCTGTCAAGCAGGCCAATGCGGAGGGGATACTTGCCTATGGACCTTATTCTCCGGACGGCTTCTTCGGCCTTGGAAACTACATGAAATATGATGCGGTGCTTGCGATGTACCATGACCAGGGCCTTACGCCTTTCAAGGCTCTCGCATTCGAGGATGGGGTGAACTATACCGCCGGTCTGCCTGTGGTAAGGACGTCTCCGGACCATGGTACAGCGTATGAGATGGCCGGACGTGACATGGCTGACCCGCGTTCAATGATGTCAGCCATCTACACGGCGATAGACATCTATAACAACCGTGCTGACAATGCTGCTTTGGTGGAAGGGCGCATGACCATAAAGATGCCCGATACTGAAATCAAGCCTAAGGGCGGAAGAATCATTGAGTAAGGGGCATGACTGAAAACAATCAGAAGAGACCTCCTATATTCCTTTATACAGATGGCGCCTCGAGCGGAAATCCCGGACCGGGAGGCTATGGAGTGGTGCTGCGTTGCGCCGGAAGGGAAATGGAGATGTCTGAGGGGTTCTGCCTTACGACAAATAACCGCATGGAGCTTCTTGCAGTGATAAAGGGGCTTGAGGCCATAAAGTGGCATAATGCGGAGGTGCATGTATATAGTGACTCGTCTTATGTTGTCAATGCCGTCAATAAGGGATGGCTTGCCAACTGGGTGCGCAAGGGGTATGCAAAAGTAAAGAATCCGGACCTTTGGATGCGTTTCGAGCCCCTTTTGCGCAGGCATCGGGTAACGTTCCACTGGATAAAGGGACATGCCGGGCATCCTGAGAACGAGAGGTGTGATGCCTTGGCTGTGGCTGCCGGGGCCGGTGCCGTGAGTGCCGGGCGCACTCTTCCGCCGGATGTTGGATATGAGGCAGAAATTTGACGGCTCGCTTGAGCATGAAAAAGATATGGATTGTATGAATATATTGGTTACGGGTTCTTCCGGCCAGCTTGGACGGGCGTTGAGGGAACTTGCCTGCGGTTCGCGGCACAGGTTTGTCTTCACTTCGCCTGATGCTTGTGAGGATGGGCTGCGTGTTGACATAACTGACCGTTCGAGCGTAATGCGTGCGGTCTCCACTGGTGTGGATGTGATAATCAATTGCGCGGCCTATACTGATGTGGAGGCTGCGCAAGACAACCCTCGTGAGGCTATGGACGTGAATGCCGGTGCGGCCGGTATTCTTGCTGATGCCGCGCGTGAGACCGGTGCCGTGCTCGTGCACATATCTACGGACTATGTGTTTGACGGAAAGGCCAATACCCCGTACCGGGAGGATGCTGCGGCCTCTGCTGTGAATGTATATGGCATGACCAAGCTTGAAGGGGAGCGTGCTGTGGTCGGTTCGGGGTGCCGCCATATAATATTGCGCACATCGTGGCTTTACAGCGGGAGCGGGCGGAATTTTTTCATGAGCATCGCTGAAAAGACAGCGGAGCTTCCCCACATAAGGGTTGTCAATGACCAGGTGGGTTCTCCGACTTATGCCGGTGACCTTGCCTATGCTATAATGCACATAATTGAGAACAATCTCCTGGACCGCTGCGGCATATACCATTATGCGAATCAGGGCTTGTGCTCGAGATATGATTTCGCCAAGGAGATTTGCGATGCCTTGGGGCATTTGTGCACGATTGAGCCATGCCGTACTGAAGAATTGTCTTCAAAGGCGGACAGGCCGCATTATTCTGTTCTTGACTGCGGCAAGTTCAAGGAGACATTCGGGCTTGAGATTCCCCACTGGAAGGATTCGCTCCGTCTTTGTGTGGCGTCACTGCCGGAAGAATAGGCTGCTACCTTCATGTCAAGCGGGCTTTTTATAAGAGGTCAACATATGAGAAGTTTCAGAAGAAATATCCTCGTGACAGGCGGCGCAGGCTTCATCGGAAGCCATGTGGTGCGTCTTTTTGTGAACAAGTATCCGGACTGCCGGATAATCAATCTTGATGCTCTCACTTATGCCGGCAACCTTGCCAACCTGAGCGACATTGAGAAACGCGATAATTATGTTTTCGTGAAAGGCGACATCTGCGATTATGCCCTGGTGCAGTCCCTGTTCTCTGAGTATAGGCTGGACGGGGTGATTCATCTTGCCGCAGAGAGCCATGTGGACCGTTCCATAACGGACCCTTTTGTTTTTGCCAGGACAAATGTGATGGGGACCCTCGCTCTTTTGCAGGCGGCGAAGGAGTATTGGCAGCCGCTCGGATGGGAAATGCCGTCTGAGGATGGCGATGCAGAACGTGTGCCTTGCAGGTTCTATCACATTTCTACGGACGAGGTGTATGGAGCCTTGGGCATGAACCGTCCGGAAGGCGTCAAGGCCCCTTTCACTACCGCAGCTTCTTCGTGCGGGCATATGGCTTACGGGGACGAATTTTTCACCGAGACCACAAAATACGACCCGCATAGCCCATACAGCGCTTCCAAAGCAAGTTCGGACCATTTTGTCAGGGCTTTCCATGACACTTACGGCATGCCTGTCATTGTGACCAATTGTTCCAATAACTACGGGCCGTACCAGTTTCCGGAGAAGCTGATTCCGTTGTTCATCAATAATATACGTAACCGAAGGCCGCTTCCGGTCTATGGGAAAGGGGAGAATGTGCGTGACTGGCTCTATGTGGAGGACCATGCGCGTGCCATCGACCTTATATTCCATAAAGGGAAGATTGCGCAGACGTATAATATCGGCGGATTCAATGAGTGGAAGAACATAGATTTGGTTAAAGTCCTTGTCAATACTGTTGACCGTCTTTTGGGACGTGCAGAAGGGGAGGATCTGGGGCTTATCACATATGTGAGCGACAGGCCCGGACATGATTCGCGCTATGCGATTGACTCGACCAAGCTTCAGCGTGAGCTCGGGTGGGAGCCTTCGCTGCAGTTCGAGGAGGGAATAATGAAGACCGTGCGCTGGTATCTTGACAATCAGGAATGGATGGATGATGTCACAGGTGGCGGGTATCAGGATTATTACAGGAAAATGTACGAGGGCAGGTAAGCCTTGTCCTTGATTTAAAAATTTGATTATATGAAAAGATGTGTTTTTGCGGCTTTGGCCGCGCTTATGCTGTTTTCTGCCGTTGAAATGGCGGCCAGGACGGACAGGGGACGCCAGATGGGACCCCGTGAAAGCCGTGCTGAGGGTATTGGAATTACTTTCGGATATGTCAATTCTTCATACAAGTCCACCGACTGGGCTACGGATGAGGTGGAGAGGGCGCCTGCTCTAAACGGATTTACGGCATCATTGACAAAGGATTTCACGCTTGCGCGTTCTGTGCTTTATCTGCAGACTGGACTCGGATATGTTTACCAGACCCGCACGCGCAATTCGGAGGCAGAGTTTCTCGGAGGCCTTGTCAGGACAAAGGTCATAATGGACAGGACGGAGCATTTTATGACGCTCCCGGTGCGTCTGAAATATACTTTGCCGCTTTTTGGAAGAATCGGTGTGAGCGTGGATGCTGGACCGGTGTTCCTTGTCGGTCTTTCCTCGAAGATGGGGGCAAGGATGAGGGTGCAGGATGCAGCTTCCTTGTCTTCTTCTTATGATTTGTACAGCGGGAAATTCAAGACTTCGGGTGCTGCGGAAGGAATGGACGCGGAGCAGTGGCTTAAGACGGACGGAGGCATTCCGGAGGGAAGGCTCAAAAGGTTCGATGTCATGCTCGGCGCAAGTGTCGGGGCTGATTTCTTCAGTCTGCTGGAAGTGAGGGCCGGATATGACTGGGGGCTTGTTAACAAGTACCGTGGTGATCTTGCCGATGAGAAGAAAATGTACCGCGGGCAATTTACCCTCAGTGTGGGCCTGCGTTTCTGATGAATCTTTCTCTATGAGTGAAAGATGTTTTTGCTGAATGACTATTTTTCACTATTTTTGTAGGTTGTTTGCGCCGTTGTCCGTGCAGACAACCTTTTTTGCTAATCAAAATATGTAAGATATGTCATTTACAGACGTTTTCAAGAAAATTTTCGGTACCAAGGCTGACCGCGACATGAAGCAGCTCAGGCCGATGCTCAACAAGGTCCTGGAGGCTTACGGGAATATAGACAAGCTTTCCGATGACCAGCTCAGGGAAAAGTGTACTGAACTCAAGAAAAGGATACAGGATGCCATTGCGGCAGACGAGTCCCGCATTGCCAGTATTAAGGAGGAGCTCGAGACAGATATCCCGCTCAACCGCAAGGAAGAGCTTGCCACCGAGTCTGACAAGCTTGTGAAGAAGGTTGATCAGACCATAGAGGATGTGCTCGAGGAGATTCTTCCGGAGGCTTTCGCCATAATGAAGTCAACGGCAAGGCGCTTCAAGGAGAATCCGGTGATAAGGGTGAAGGCTACGCAGTTTGACCGTGACCTCAGCGCTACCAAGGATTTTGTGAGCATTGACGGGGACTATGCCCTTTGGAACAACCATTGGGTGGCCGGAGGCAATGAGATTACCTGGGATATGGTGCATTATGACGTGCAGCTCATCGGAGGTATCGTGCTCCACCAGGGAAAGATTGCGGAGATGGCAACCGGAGAGGGAAAGACTCTCGTGGCTACGCTTCCTGTTTTCCTGAATGCCCTTGCCGGAAAAGGAGTGCATGTGGTGACTGTCAATGACTATCTTTCAAAGCGTGACTCGGAGTGGATGGGACCGCTCTATATGTTCCACGGGCTTTCAGTTGACTGCATCGACAAGCATGAGCCGAACAGCGAGGCGCGCAAGAAGGCATATGCATGCAACATTACCTTCGGAACAAACAATGAGTTCGGCTTTGACTACCTGCGTGACAATATGGCCGTATCTATGGATGACCTCGTGCAGCGCAAGCATCATTTCGCGATTGTCGATGAGGTGGACTCTGTCCTTATTGATGATGCGCGTACCCCTCTTATCATATCCGGTCCGGTGCCTAAGGGGGAGGACCAGCAGTTCGTTGAGTTCAAGCCTCTGGTGGAACGTCTTTATTCAAGCCAGAAGGCACTTGTCACATCCCTTCTTAATGATGCCAGGAAACTCATCTCCGAGGGCAACGAAAAGGACGGAGGCGTTCTGCTTTACAGGGCTTACAAAGGCTATCCGAAGTATAAGCCGCTCATCAAGTTCCTCAGCGAGCCTGGAATGAAGCAGCTTCTCCAGAAAGTGGAGAACTATTATATGCAGGACAATGAGCGCGAGATGCCTTTCATTACGGATGAACTGTATTTCGTAATCAATGAGAAGCAGCATTCTGTCGATATGACGGACAAGGGACGCGACCTTATAACAGGAAACCTGTCAGACCCTAATTTCTTCGTGCTTCCGGACGTCGGGGCGGCCATGGCTGAGGTTCAGAAGGACCAGGAGCTTACGGCAGAGGAGAAGAAAGTCAAGAAAGACGGGATTCTTTCCGATTTCGCAGTCAAGAGCGAGCGTGTGCATACCGTGAATCAGCTGCTGAAGGCATATACCATGTTTGACAAGGATGTCGAGTATGTGGTGGCTGACGGCAAGATCAAGATTGTTGACGAGCAGACGGGACGTATCCTTGAGGGACGCCGTTATTCTGACGGTCTGCACCAGGCTATCGAGGCCAAGGAGAGCGTAAAGGTGGAGGCTGCCACCCAGACTTTTGCGACCATAACGCTCCAGAATTATTTCCGCATGTATCACAAGCTGTCTGGAATGACGGGTACAGCCGAGACTGAGGCAGGCGAGTTCTGGTCAATATACAAGCTGGATGTTGTGGTAATCCCGACGAACAGGCCTATAGCCCGTTTCGACAACAATGATTTGATATACAAGACAAAGAAGGCCAAGTATGAGGCTGTAATCCAGAAGGTCGTTGAACTTGTGAAGGAAGGACGCCCTGTGCTTGTGGGTACGACGGATGTCGAGACTTCCGAGCTCTTGAGCCGTATGCTGCGTCTGCGCGGAATACCTCACCAGGTGCTCAATGCCAAGCAGCATGCCCGTGAGGCTGATGTGGTGGCGCATGCAGGTCAGAAAGGCACTGTCACTATCGCGACGAACATGGCCGGACGAGGAACGGATATCAAGCTTTCAGATGAGGTGAAGGCGGCCGGCGGTCTTGCCATCATAGGTACTGAGCGTCATGACAGCCGTCGTGTTGACCGTCAGCTCCGTGGACGTTCAGGACGTCAGGGTGACCCGGGTTCGTCTGTGTTCTATGTGTCTCTGGAGGACAAGCTGATGCGTCTTTTCGGTTCCGAGAAGATTGCGAGCGTGGTTGACAGGATGGGAATGGAGGAAGATGAGGCTCTCGAGGCCAAGATGCTTTCTAATTCAATCGAGAGGGCACAGAAGAAGGTGGAGGAGAATAACTTCGGAATAAGGAAGAGGCTCCTCGAGTATGACGATGTAATGAATTCCCAGAGGGAGGTCATCTATACCAAGAGGCGCAATGCGCTTTCAGGCGAGAGGGTGGAGATTGACGTCATGAACATGATGCAGGACATCGCCCAGATTGTAGTGGAGAAGTCTGAGGGAATGCCTTATGATGAGTTTGCCGAGTATGTGATGGGAGCGCTTTCCATCGACCTCGGATTTGATGAGGCGTTCTATGCAAAGGCCGGTGACAAGGCTGTGGCGGAAAAGCTGCTTGAGAATATGCTTGAGACCTACCGCCGCAGGATGGACACAATCGTCCAGAGGACATTGCCTGTCATCAAGGACATCTGCGAGAAGAATGCGGCCATGCCAGATGACGCTGTGCTCAGGATTCCGGTTTCAGACGGCAGGAAGGTATATCCGGTAATGCTCAATATAAAGAAAACATTGGATTCTGAGGGAAGGGAGCTTGCGCGTGCCATCAGCAAGAGCATAACTCTCTATCGTATAGATGATTGCTGGAAGGAGCATCTGCGTGAGATGGATGACCTCAAGCAGTCAGTGCAGAATGCCACATATGAGCAGAAGGACCCGCTTCTTGTCTATAAGTTCGAGAGCTTCAATCTGTTCAGCCAGATGCTTGAGGACCTTAACAAGGATGTCGTGTCATTCCTTCTGCGTGCTTTCATTCCTCTGCGTGACGCTTCTCAGCCGACCCAGGCTCCGGCCCAGCCGCGCAAGCCTGACATGAGTCAGATGAATACGAGCCGCTCTGACATGGTCACCAATTCCGGAGAGCCGAGGAGCAAGATGCCTGTCCATGTTGACAAGCAGGTGGGACGCAATGACCCTTGCCCATGCGGCTCCGGCAAGAAGTTCAAGAATTGCCACGGTAAGAATCAGTAAAACATTATAAGACAATATTTATGGGCAGATTTGAAGTGGCTGACGAGAATAAGGTCAGCAAGATATCCGAGGGAACTGTCATAAAGGGAGAAATCATATCTCCTAATGACATGAGGATTGACGGCGCTTTCGAAGGCAAAATGGTTGTCAAAGGTAAGGTGACCATTGGTGAGAGTGCCTCTATAAATGGTGACGTCATCTGTTATAATGCAGAGTTCTGGGGCAAGATGGACGGGAATGTGTATGTGAAGGACACTCTCGTGCTGAAGGAAGGATGTACTGTAAACGCCAGCCTCAACATAAGAAAGCTTGCTGTGGAGCTGGGGTCAACATTCAATGGTAGCTGCAGGATGATTTCCGAGGCTGAGTTCGATTCCATGGCAGGAGAAGGACAGAAAGTGCTGAAAGACAAGGCTCAGCATTCTGCTTCCGGAAAGGTTGCTGTAAATTAGTTTTCCATGAAAGGGTGATTTGCCCTTCAGAAAACGGATATGAATGCGGGGATGGTATTGTTCCTGCTTTCGAACAAGAAAAAGGGGCTTGACTTTATGTGTCGGCCCCTTTCATTATTATGGTCATTCTTCTTTATATTGCTGCGGCTGGCAAGTTCAGACGCCCTTGCGGTTGTCATAGACATCAATATGAAGCCTTCCGCCATACCTTGCATTGTGCCTTACAGCCATGTCAAGTATCCTTTCCTTTTTCTCCGGGCTCAGTTCTTCCCTGGTCTGCCCTTGAGGCATCAGAATGATTTGTGACGTGGTTATAAGGCCGGTGTCAATGAAGTCGGCGCATATTTCCGGCCAGTCTTCTTCCCCGTTGACTACAAATTTGAACCATGCTTCCCGTGCCTGCCTCATCTGCTCTATTGCCTGTGGCCTGTATCTCCTTTCTTTCGGGATACCTGAATGTTCAAGCTTCGGGGAGTTGTTCCAGCATCCCACAAGTTCCCATAATGCATCGTTTTTCCCGCTTACTGCAATGCAGCATTCGTTTTCAATTTCTATGAACGGCTTGTGTGCGCATACATCGTGAAGGCCCATTAGAAAATCGGTAAGGGCATCCTGCTGGAGCAGGGGAGAGCCGCCTGTTACAACGAGATGGTGGCCATTTTCAAGCCGCTGAACCAGGCCGTTTTCCTTGAACATGCCGAGAAGTCTGCTGACAGGAATTCTGGTGACCTTGTTCCATACATCAGCAGTGTCGCACCAGCTGCATTTGAGATGGCAGCCTGATAGCCTGAGGAAGATTGCCGGGCAGCCTGAATAGGCCCCTTCTCCCTGGACTGCATCAACGAACAGCTCGCAGACAGAAAGTGAGGTTCCGGCTTTTGCCGTGTCTTCCGCCTGGGCGCTGTCTTTTGCGGAGTCCGGGCTGATTATGTATTCTGCCATTATCTTGTGATGATTTCCGGACTGAGTGTCCTGTTTTCCTGTGGGGAGGTAAGGCTCATAGGATTGTTTGTGAGGCATTCCCATGTTTCTTTCCATTCCTTGTTTTCTGCCATGATTTCTGGAGAGAATGTGCAATTGAGGGCCATGGATGCCATTTCTTCGAAAAGCGGCCTGTCATCCTGCTCTGTTTCTGCCCATCCTGTTTCGGTCTCGTGAACTCTTACGGAATGCACTTTGACTCCGCCTTGTCCGTTGACAGGGACTGTGTTGTTGAGTATTCCCTGCACAATGACATGAAAGAATATTGCGAGATTCTCAGCAGAAGGGGAGAACGGCAGGCTCACCCAGCGTTCATTCTCGTTGCATATGAATCTGACCAGCTCGGACTTGTCTTCTGACCAGATTATGTATGAGTGGTCGAATGTGTCGAAAAAAGCGCTGACTCTTCCTTTCAGAAGCCCGAAGTCCATGACCATTCCCGCATTGTCAAGCGTGCCTGATTTAAGGACCAGCTCCACCTTGAATGAATGTCCATGGATATTCTGCCTGCACCTGACGCTGCTGCAGTTTCTGACTATATGTGCTGCTTCAAATTTGAACAATTTCCTTATTCTCATATTCCAATTTCCCCTGCATTTTGGCACGGCCTGCAAAGATACGCACCTTTTTGCAAATTCTGATGCTTGCCCTTTCCATTTTGGCTTGTCCGGGAATGGTTTTGCTGGTTATTGAACAATAAGTTGTCAGGATGGGAAGTTATAATGGCTTATATATTAATTGATTAGGGCTTTGTGGGTGTATGAAACCGTACATTATTCGAAACACACTGAAGAATCAAAGCAAGCATGCTGCATGGCAAGTCATATCAATGTTACAGCCATATATCAGGACTCCCGCAATGAAAAAGCTGGGTCCCCGCCCCATAACCGAACAACAAAGCAAAAATATAAAGCCTTATGATTCAGTAATATGCGCAATTAGGGGCGTGCGGTTGTCCTGACGTCAAACAATTATATCTTGGAGAGTTAAGTTGTCAGGGTTTTCAATTTTTATTCATAGTTTTGTACAGCCTTAATTCTACAATAAAATGAATATAAATGTTCCGGACTGCATTTCTATTGCAGCATCAAATTTGCCGAAGGGCCAAAAGCTTGCCACAATTCTGTTTGCCTTATGCCTTTGCCTGATATTCTCTGTCTCCGCATATGGTCAAGAGCATGACTTTGAATACATTGGAAATCACATTTATCTTGAAACGGAAGTCAATGGCAAGCCTGCGAGACTTGTCTTTGATACAGGAGCTGAACTTGTCTATCTTGACAGCGCATTCGTGGCCGATAATGGACTTTCTTTCAAAAGAATAGGCAATGCTGTTATTGACGGCGTCGGAACAGATGGACCGGGAAAGACAAAAATAATCTTCGGCGAAGTTCTCGTCTCCATCGGCGGAAATGTGTACAAGCCTGAATATACTCCGCTTATAAACCTGAAACCACTACTTGGTGAACATGCGGACGGCATTTTCGGAATGAAAGCCATTTCAGGAAAGATAATATCAATAGACTACAAAAACGGAAAATTCAGCCTGTACGACAAACTTGAACCGCACATGACGCAGGGCTGGCATTGTGTACCGGTCAAATTCCAATCCAGACAGATTCTCGTTCCTCTCAAGGTAAAAGTAAATCCTCAGACCATAATTTCCGGAGATGCGCTCATGGACATAGGCTCCGGTTCTGGCATCACTTTCACAAGCCCAGTCGCATCCGCCCATTCTTTGGAAAATATCGAAGGGAAGGAACAATTCGAAACAGGAGGATTGGGCGGCAAATCAGCCGGCTACACCATCCCCGTTGAAAGCGCAGACATAAACGGTATTCCAATTGACCTTGAATCAGCACAATCCAGCACAGACCAGAACGGCTCATTTGCCACCTCCCGATATGCAGCAAATGTCGGAAACGAAATATGGTCCCAATTCGACATCATCCTTGACCTGGCAGCTGGGAAAATGTATCTGAAGAAGAATTAGTCTTGCTTGAGACGTTTTCTTCTTTTCTTTAAACTTTGTTTCAATCGCTCTTGCTTCGGCATTTCAAGCAAGCTTGGTATCAAAAGATTCGTTTTTCATTGACCGGAAGTTTGAGCCGACATTGAAGCCAAACAGCATGAACATGATGGATGGGAATTGTATTATGTCTTTTTTGCAATAATGTTTAAGAAAGATTGGAAATTTCGTACATTTGGCAATGAACAATTACTGAATTTATGAAACCTCTATCTCCATCCGCAGCATGTGCGGCAAAATGCTTGTTCGCAGTGATGTTATATATGAAAGAAAATTGTGGCGAAGTTGCCACTAAAGAGATAAACGATATTATTCGGAAGAGAGTTGACTTTACCGACTGGGAAGAAGAACGTGCCGGTAAGTTGCAAAATATAAGATGGTGGTCGGTAACGCAGTTCTATTCTATTGATTACAATAAGGCTGGGTATATTTTGAAGAAACAAGGTTCGTGGTATCTTACTCCCGAGGGAGAAGAAGCCATTAAACTTGGTGCAGATCAAATTCTTCGCAATGCAAATGCCGCATACCGCAAATGGCGGCAAGAAAAAGATTTGGATGCAGATGATGCAGTGGAAGAAGAAACTCCAGAGAAAGAAACAATTGTAAATATCGAGCGACTTGAAGAACAAGCTAACGATGGAATCCGCAAATATATTAAAGCGAAGAATCCATACGAATTTCAGGATATGGTTGCGGCCTTGCTCCGTGCTATGGGGTACTACACTCCTTTTATCGCACCGAAAGGGCGCGATGGCGGTGTGGACGTGATAGCTTATATTGATGCTCTTGGCGCAAAGACTCCGCGTATAAAAGTGCAGGTGAAGCACAGGCCCGACGATTGCATCCCGGCAAAAGATATACGCAGCCTGCTTGGCATCTTGCGCGATGGCGACATTGCTTTGTTCGTCACTTCAGGCACTTATTCACAGCAAGCCCGTACAGAGGCATTGACCAGCAAGACATATATAAAACTGATTGATGGCGAAGAGTTTATCCAGATGTGGCAAGATAACTACAGCAAGATGACAGATGATGACAAAAACATGCTTCCACTGAAACACATTGCTTTTGTGGGGAGCAGTGAATGATTTAAAACATACGATAGCTATTATAAGGAAAAAGCTCAAAGAGAGATGAAAGGGAAAATATATACGAGCGAACAAGGAAGTATTGGCATGTCAATATAGAAAGAGCAAAAAAGGCGGACTATGTATTAGGGGTTTACAAAGGAATAGTCAGAGCTGTATATCGTCCGATTAATTGGCTTCCGTTTGACTTCGCTGAAGACGGTACAATGTTTAGGAAGACAAGATGGGCTTTTGAGGGAGAAGATACGTTCAATAACTTATGAAAGTTGTGGTCATCATGCTGATTCTGATTATCCTTTTCCTGTTGTGCTTCTTTTTTAGGCCATCGAAAGGGAAAGCAGGAGAGAAAACTGTTTCAAGGAAATTATCCCGTCTTCCTAAGGACAAATACAAAGTGCTCAATGATATAATGCTTGCGACTCCTAAAGGTACCACGCAGATTGATCACATTGTTGTTTCAATATACGGTGTATTCGTGGTAGAGACAAAGAATACCTATAGTTGCCTTTTCAAATAGAGCTTATCTGCGCGTGTCTTTTAGGAACAATAATGTGATTTATTGGAACCGGCTCGTCCGTTTTATAACGCAATTCAAAGAATACCGCATTTCCAGTGAACAGGTAAATGATATATATGCCAAACTCCTCTCTGTCCAAATAGAAGAATCCAAAGAAAACAAAAAGCGTCATATCCAGAATATACGCACCATCCAGGAGCAGAAACATGATGCTGTTGTTTCCGCCAGATGTCCGAGATGCGGGCATAATCTTGTCCCCAGGCAAGGAAAATACGGGAGGTTCTACGGCTGTTCTAACTATCCGCATTGTAAATACACGCATCAGATTTAAATTCTTTGGTCTTGTTGACAGCCCGTCAGGCAGGACATTCATATGCAAACTACCGAAACTCATCGGTAGTGGCAGCCGCATGGGGAGTTTGGTGTATGAAAAACTCCAAAAACATTTTTAACTTTCGGGAGGTTTTTGCTACTTATAGGGTAGAAAGAGATAAAATGACAAGAACAGAATTTGAACATACGGTTTCCGGGATGCGGGGGAAGCTGCTGAATACGGCGAGACATTTTATGAAAGTGTCGGGTGCTGCTGAGGATGCGGAGGATGTTGTGCAGGAGGCACTTACAGAGCTTTGGGCACTTTACGATAGCGGTTATCCTGTGCGGAATATCGAGGCGCTTGCAATGAAAATCACCAAGACGGTATGTGTGAGGCATTATCGGAAACGGAAAATACTTACGGCTCCGATTGAGGGAAAGGAGTTCTCCGGGGGAGTCCCGGCGAGCGAACGGGTGGATTTGCAGGAGACTATGAATGTCAGGAAGATGCTCTTGGGACAGCTCAGCGATACTCAAAGACAGTATTTCATGATGAGAAACGAGCGGATGATGTCCCTTGACGAAATTGCGGATGCGACAGGTCATCCGAAATCAAGCATAAAGGCGGCCATCTCGCAGGCGAGAAAAATAATGAGGGAAAGTTTAATGGAGAGTGATTGTAAACGGACGAAATATGAATAAGGAACTCAGAAAATCATTGATAGGGAAGTATCTCAATGCCGAAACCGATGTAGAGCAGGAACTTATGCTTGCCGAGTGGTTTGCCACGCACGATGCCGGTCCGGAAGAGGAGCAAGTTGCACGGCTTATTTTTGCGGAATATCCGGAGGCAGGCTATGATGGGGCTGAAAGGGAGTTTGACTCCATTATAGCTTCTCGCAAAATGAGGGTGAGAGTGGTAAGATGGACATACGTATTTGCAGCCTGTGTGGCAGTGGCAGTCGGGTTGGCATTGTTCTTCCCGCATCGCCCAACCTGTGATTTCAACGGGCTGGAGATAGCGCAGGGAATAGAGCGTATCATGTTTCTCGATATGGAGAATGTGGAGAGCGTGACTGCCCGCCCGAAAGGGAACAATGTCATTATCACGGCATTAATGACTGACGGCAGCAAGTGCTCATATCTGATGAGCAAGGACGGCGGGACTTGTGCTGTTTCAATTACGGCGATGAATGATTAATGCACTGGATTTTATAGGAATAACTTTTAAACATAAGTATTATGCTAACATCAATTTTGAGCGCAGTATGCGCACTTGCACTCGGTGCGTCTGCCATGACAAGCCAGGCGGACACAGTGAACGTTTATATGATAAACGGAGAGAAAGTCACGAATTTCGACGGAAGCCAGCTCTGTGGCAAGACTGTCAGTGCTTACAGGATTTGCGTTGCGGCAAACAACACCACAGGAGAAGTTTCCAAAGTACATATTATCGAGACGACAAAACCCGTGTCATCGTTCATTGTCAATGGAGATCACATCTACGGGAAGGATGTCCTGTATGTTGTTGACGGAGTCAAAACCTCTTCACTTGATTTCATAAAGATAAAACAGGAAAATATCGGTTCAATGACTGTCTGCAAAGCCGGCAGCAAGGAAGCAATGGAATGGACTGATGATGAAAATGTCAATGTGATTAAGTTTGAGACGAAAAAGGAGAATATTTATATCATTGACGGAAAGCAAGTTTCTTCAGACGAATTCTCCAAGTTGAAACCGAAGGACCTTGCTACCATGAAGATTTACAAATCCGGCAGTAAAGAAGCCGCAAAATGGACTGGCAACAAGGACAAAAATGTAATCCTCATTGAACTGAAATAATAATTTGCGTCTTGATAGACTGCCGTAGCCATTGACGGGCAGTGCTGATGCCGCATAAACCCAGAGTTACCTGATGCGGGTTGCTCTGGGTTTTATATTTAGAGTTATGGAAATATGAAAATTCAGAAAAACAGATTGATTATCCGATATTATTTAAACTACATTCGAACGGATGTAATTTAATTGTAAATTGTGTTTTTATATCCGATATGATGTAATTGTATAAAAATTGCTACATTTGCATCCGATAAGATGTAGTTATTATGAAATCCTTATTGTCAGCAACACTAAAAGCACTGAGAAAAGAGCATGGATTGACACAAGAAGATCTCGCCATGAAATGTGGTGTAGGTATTAATTTCGTGCGTCAGCTTGAACAGGGCAAACAAACCCTCAGAATGGATAAAGTCAATCAGGTGCTATCCTTGTTCGGATATGAACTTGCACCCGTAAGAACAGAGGAACTCAATGAAAAGAGCTGAAATATACGCTTCCCCTCACAGATAAACCTTGCCATTCCAATGTACTGTTTCCATTCTTCGATGGTCTGATTCCTGAAGGATGGCTTCTTGATGTGGCATTAAGAAACGCGGATATCAGTTATCTGGACCGTATGTCATTGCTCCTGCTATGCTGCAAAGATTGTATTGGAGCAGTCAGTGTCGTACCTGTAAACAATGAGAACTATGAATAAATGCCTATACTGCTATAAAGAACTTGACGAAGGAGAAGTGGATTTTCATAAAGCTTGTTCAAAAAAGTTCTTCGGTATGCCGGAAGCTCCGGAATTGCCTTATTCTCTTGATGAATTGGATTCATTGGCTGCTCAAGTTATACGTTCTCAGACAACTCTGACAGGAGTTCAGGCAAAACTGTCTTTGCATATAGATAGACATGCCAGGTCAAAAAGGCTGACGATCGTAGGGCTTTGGGGTGACTATATATTCAAGCCGCAAACCCAAGAATATAGGAATCTTCCGGAAAATGAAGATTTGACGATGCATCTTGCTGAAATAGCAAAAATTAAGGTTGTTCCCCATACTTTGATTCGTCTTAAGGATGGCACACTCGGCTACCTCACCAAAAGAATTGACAGGACAGCCGATGGTGAGAAAAGGCCGATGGAAGACATGTGCCAGCTTACCGAAAGGCAGACTGAGTATAAGTACAAGAGTTCATATGAGCAGATTGCAAAGGTGATAGCAAAATACTCGTATGCTCCACTTCTTGACCAGACCGATTTCTATGAGCAGGTATTCTTCAGTTGGATGGTCGGGAACAACGATATGCACTTGAAGAACTTCTCCCTTTATGCCCCAAACGGTAAGTGGGGGCTTGCACCTGCGTACGATTTATTGAACGTCTCATTGGTAAATCCCAAGGACACGGAAGAGTTGGCCCTTACGCTCAACGCGAGAAAGAAACATATCAAGAAAAGTGATTTTGTCAAAGCAATGGCACTCTCAGGAATTGCCCCTAAAGTCTTTGACAACATGGTCGCAAAATACAATAAGCTCCTACCGAAATTCAACGAAATAATCTGCATGTCCTTCCTCAATGCGGAAGACAAGGAACTGTACATGCAGAGCATTGCCGCAAGATTAGGTAGAATGACGGAGAAATTAAATTAAATCTGCGTATAGAAAACAAGAAACCGTCTAAAATCACTTTTTAGACGGTTTCTATACTTATGTTTAACTTATGTAACTGTTTGCCTCAGAAGTCTTATGGCTCCACTTCTGAAATATTCATCGGAACGGCACGACATATTACCTGCTTTTCTGCATCTGAGAGAGCCGTTAGCGGTTTGCCCAAGACCTTCCTTGCGAGTTCGTCCCTCATCTCCATGTATGCTCTTTGTACAAATGCATTCACATTCTGATAGCCTTCGAAGCTTGTTCCTCTGTCATGTTGCATCACTATTATTGCCTGAGTCACCGGGAATGTGAATGCAGAGCCGTCAGGGAAGATGAATTCCTGTTCGATTCTGTCAGGCAGATCCGGGGCGCCTTCCTTGTTCATGATAGATTTCTTCAGTCTTTTCAATGATGTTTCGTCAAGGTATCCCGGTTCGGAAATGATGAGATATCTGTCTGCCGCATTTGTCCTTATTACTATGATATTCTTGCGGTCTGTCTTATATGTTTTTACACTGCGGAGTTCATCTTTCTTCATTTCCGGGGCCGGATAATTCGGCGTGATTGTGTTGCCCAGAGTAAAGTGGATACGTAATCTGCCCAAGGTGCTCAGTTCCTTCTTGAGGTCGTCAATGTAGCCCATAGGGGTCTGTGGAGCTGCACTGAGACGGATAAGGCCGATAGAATTGTCTGATGCAATCTTTCCTGCAATGATGTTCCATACTTCTTCCTTTGTGCAGCTTTGGCCGTCAATTGTCATCTGATAGTCGTCAGAAAGACGGTCTTCGCTGGTTCTGGCTTTTTGTATGTTTATGTGGATTGCATTTGCTTCTGCGCCACGCAATATACCTACAGCTCTTTCTTGCATGTCTGATGGAACTGTGATTTCTCCTGCAGGAGAATTATAGTTAACCTTGAATACGGAAGCCTTTTTTAATTGTTCCTTTACCTTGTCTGTTACAGTAGCTGGCACATCCGCATCAGCCTCAATCATTATACTGCTATATGAAGAAACTTTTGAAGCAAAGTCTTTTCTGACAGCCTGGCTGATTTCGTCATTTATTTTGCAGGTTTTTCCTTCACATATGGCGAAATATTCCTCTCCTGGTTTGGTTGTGCCCTCTACGACATATACGCGGTACGGTCCCTTTGCAGGTCTGTCGGACGTAAAGTACTGGGACGGATTTACAGGTTCTCCATTCTTGCGTACTTCGAAATGGAGGTGTGGGCCTGTCGCGCGTCCAGTAGAGCCGGCATAACCGATAAGCTGTCCTTTATATACCTTTACGGACATTGTCCATCCGGAATGGTCACTATCTGTCTCGAAATTATATACAGAACGGACCTTGTTGTCTGGAGTTGAACTGCTCTCCATCTTCATGTGTGATACAATCGAAACCTTTGACAGGTGGGCATACCTGGTCTCGATGCCGTCAGTATGCTTCAAGGTAAGCATAAGCCCGTTGCCGTTGTTACGGGTGACGGCAATAATCTCTCCGTCAGCAGCCGCATACACAGGCGCGCCTTCATTAAGGACATAGTCAATGCCTGAGTGAGAACGTTCCGCTTTGCCGGCAATGAATGTATTGCTGACGGCAGCGTCGCATGGAGGGCACATATCGATATATGTAGCTTCCGTGCCATTTGTCAAGTCTGATGTGGCTTCATCGGGTGTCTTTGCCTGCTTTGTTACGCAGCCGAAGGCAAAGAATGTTGCTGCAATTGCGGGGAGTGTGGCAGCCAGCCTGAGCCAGGCACCTTTGCCACGATGAGATTGAGTCATCATAATGAATCTTTGTTTTGTCAATGAATGATTCAACCCACAGGTAATATCCGGATTATAACCAAAGAGTTGTTTGAATATGGTTGTTCTATATGTTTTCAGGTTCCATCCTTCATCAAGCACATCCTTGTCCGCTTCCCATTCCTGAACCTCCTCCAAGTCTTTCTCTGCCATCCAGAAAAACGGATTGAACCAGAAAATCGAGCGGAGCACCGACATGAAAAGCCTCTCGTATGAATGCCTATGCCGTATATGGCTTGCTTCATGAGCCAGAATCTGTCTGCGCTCCTGAGGCTCATAGTTGAAGCCCATGAATATGGTCCTGATGAATGAGAAAGGCGTCTTTATGTCCTCGTGCTCAGCAAGGGTATATTCTTCATCATATGTCAGATGTGACTTTCTGCGAAGCCTGTATATCTTTATTGCGTTGAAGGCAATTAGCACGAGGGAGATGAGTCCTACCAATGAATAGGGGATTGTCAGAATTAATTTGAGATTGAGTGTTCCGGCAGGCTTTCCATCAGCCACTTCTGTCATATATGTATCATTGGTGACGGCATTCTGGCCAGCAGCCGCTTCAATCTTTTCATCTGCCGGGTTTATTGCAGGAGCATTGCTGCCCAATACTGTCCATTCGTTGAATTCTGCATACGTCTCAGATGGATACAATGGAATCTCCATAAGCGGAATGGTCACTGAGAGCACCATGGTCATGATAAGATATATGCGGCAAAGTTTGAAACTGACCTTCTTCGCCAACATCCATCTGTAGAGCACCAGAAATAATCCGCTGCATATAAGGACTTCTGCTATGTATCCTAATGTTCTCATATAAAATGTTGGTAATCAGTTTTTGTGTGCTGCGAAAGACAGCAGGTATTAAGTTGTTGGTATCGGGGATACTTATGATGTTAGCCATTGTCTCCGCTCAGAATCTTGAGGATTTCATCAGCCTCTTCAAGAGAGAGTGACTTCTGTGCCGAGAAGAAGTTCACCATACGGCTGACGGAGCCTTCAAAGAAGTTGTCGAGAACTGTACGCATATACGTGTTGGTGTATTCTTCTTTACCGACGATAGGGAAGTACTCATATGTCCTTCCGTATGCCTTGTGTGACACGAAGCCCTTGTTCTCAAGTATTCGCACTATTGTCGATACGGTGTTGTATGCCGGCTTTGGCTCAGGCAATTCTGCGAGGATGTCGTGAACAAGCACCTTCTCCTTTTGCCATATCACCTGCATGATTTCCAGCTCAGCCTTTGTGAGCTCCTGAGATTTCTTCTTTAATGTCTCTCCCATTGTATTCCGTCTATAATTAAAATCAGATTTGCATCAAGAAATACGGTTCTCCGAACTTCCCGATGCAAACATAAAACTAATATTTTAATATTCCAACTAAAACATTAGTTGATTAACGAAAATTTTAATTCAGTGCTATAACCGAGGCTTCTGAAAGATGACAATCAACTGTGAGATGATATATACAATCGCGCCATATATGGCAGGAATCAATGTAACTTTCAGTCCTCCATATATAATGGCCATTACTGTATCTGGATGTGATGAAAGGATACTCTATGCGCCGACAAATTACAAAGTCCTGTCAGATAATTGATTGGAATATATGGGTGTGGATTTGCATACCTGTTGATGTAAGTAATTGCACTAGTGGCTGGGAAAAAATCTCTGATAAGGTTTTAATTGTTAAACATCAATAACTTACAAACTTTATAATTTTTTCTATTAAAACGTCTATAACTTTGTGGTAGCCATCAAGAGGCTATCTGCAGCCATGGAAAAAGGAAAGACAATCTTCGCTCAGATTATGTTTCTCTTTAACGAATACGAGTTCAAGAATTGTGTCGCCACACAAGGGTTACCTGCATGCTATCAAGTTCAATTGCTGTGACCAGTTCATGGTGATGAGCTTTGCTCAGTTCACAGACAGAGTTTGTTTGAGAGATATTGAGACTATGATTAATCTCTACGGAGGCCTTTACCGTTCCAGGAACAAGGTGATGTCCCGCTCCACGCTAGCGGAGGCCGACGAGAAGAAGGATTGGCGTATTTATCCAGACTGTGCGGTGATTATGGTGAAAGAAGCCACAGCGCTTTACAAGGATGAAACACTGCGTTCAAGATGCATACGCTGATAGACCTCAGAGAAGCTATTACGGCTTTTGTCTTGCTTATGCAGGTAAGATCAACGATGCAAAGACGATGGGCGAGATTCCTGTTGAAGCTGGTGCTTTCTAACTGATGGACAAGGCTATGTCGTTTTTGAGAAGCATTACAAGTACTTTCTGCCCCATAGACCGGAGGTATGCCGTTGCGGGTAATTCTCTTTACTTTCATAGAAAGGCTAGAGTTTCGTGGCGTGCTGGTGTTATAGCTAGTTGCCTTCTGACCGTAGGAAAGAGTTAAAAATATAACTAAGCATGAACACTATTAGAATAATGTTTTTATATTTGTAATGTAATACAAGGATAACTACATAAAGTGAAAGCGTTTAGCGTGTTCTTATTCGATAAATATCGTCATATATGTTGTACAGTAATGACTTTACAATGATTAAGCAGTCTTGAAAAACGGCTGAATCATGATTAATGTGTCGTTTCTGTATTATTGGTATACAAGTGCAAATAGAATAAAACACTACTAATGTGATCCACGCTTTCATATTTTAACTAATCATCTTAGGGTCACAGATGACAATTTATTGATGATGAAAAAACTAGCCATTTTCTCATTGTTATGTGCCTTAACTTCATGCATTTCAGGCTCGCCTAAAACTAATCCAGAGCAGTCTGGCTCTTCTCAAGCATCGCCCCAGACAGAAGTTAAGTCACCAATTGAGATCCCTATCACTTTCTCAGCTAACCCAACAGTCAATGTATATCTAGAGACATCTGGAAGTATGAATGGTTATGTTGATAAAGGTAAGTCACAATTCCAGCAAGTTGTATTTGACTATTTATCAAATATCCAGAACTGCGGACAGTTCTTAGGTATGAATCTTAACTATATCACAGATAAGATCACCCCAAAAGGAGACAATGTCAATAGTTTCATCAATTCCTTGACATCAACTGGAATAATGAATGCATCTGGAAATAAAGCAACCACAGACATTGCTGCGCTACTCCAGACAATACTTGAAAATACTGATGGTGAAAATGTTTCAATATTCATCTCTGACTGCATTTTCTCACCAGGATCGGTATCTAACCCTGAAGCTTATTTGGAAAACCAGAAAATCGCAATTCGCAATGCAATTAAGTCATACATTGACAAGAACATGTTTGTAGGCTGTACTGTCTACAGAATTGTATCTGATTTCAAAGGCTCTTATTTCGATTATAAAAATCGTGCTAAAAAAATCGAAATGCAGCGACCATTCTACATATGGGTTTTCGGAGCACCTGCTCATCTTGCAACAATAAAATCCAAAGTACCAGACGGACAGTTCATGGGAGCAAAAGTAGAAAACATATGGACAATAATAAATGGAGATTTTTCTGAATATCAGGGATTAAACGATTATGGCCTTCTCCAGCCAAGTCCTACCAATGGTGATTACAGATGGAAGTCTAAAACAATGGTAGAAAATATCAGAAAATCAGGCAATTATTTCTCGTTCACGTTTGGTATCGATATGTGAGTCCAGATTCTTCTTTATGGTGAAGAATACATTACAGATCTCGATAATTATCGCAATCTCATAAGTAAGAATACTGGCGAAAAACTTTTGGGATCATTCCGTGAGAATAAGATTAAATCTGCCAAATACACTCATGATCTCACTGTAAAATCTGAAAAGCCATTTAGCAAAGGTGACATACGAATTGTATTTGATGGCAAAATCCCACAGTGGGTATACGATTACACGGATACAGATGATAGTTCATTAAACGCTTCAAATAGTTTACAGACATACGGATTTAACTATATGTGCGAAGGCATATATGCCGGGTTCCATGCAAACAACTCCAACAATGTCACCGCATCATACAACTTTGTAATCAAATAATCATAAATTATGGAAGATTTCTTTTCTTTTTTCTACAGGATTGACGTCTACGGCGACCAGCTTTACTATCACTTGAGAGGATGGTCTGATGCAGATCAAGGATTTGTCGAGGCCCTGAATAGATTTCCCACTATTTTCAGTATCACAGCAGGAACTGCCGTGCTGTGTTTCTTTCTTTACTATTACATCCTCAACCATCCAAGATCAAACAGATGGTATTTTTGGATTATTCCGCTTCTGATTTGCATCGCGGTAGGATTTGGATTAGGATATGGAACTGTCTCTTCCGATATCAAAGCTGGTATTATTGCTGAGTCACTCATCAATTATATTGGTATGGCTAATGCGATATTATTTGGTGTTTATAATGGACTCCTTGGCGGATTGTTTTTCTTTATCTTATCCCTTCTGCTTAGAATGTGGAGTAGAAACTGCAAACATTCTCCTTGGCCTCTTCTCATCACAAAGTTGAACAATAAAGGAAAGCAAGACCATGAGTAAACTATATGTATTTGGAATAGGAGGTACTGGCTCCAGAGTATTAAGATCGCTCACAATGCTTCTTGCAAGTGGTGTTGAGTGCAAAGCTGACACTATTGTACCAATTATTATTGACCCAGACGACTCCGGTGCCGATAAGACAAGAACTATTGATTTGATGAATCAATATATGGCTATACGTGGTAAATTGGAGTTCAATGTCAACAATACTAACCGTTTCTTTAAGACAGAAATCATTCCGGTAGATGGAATGACAAATTTCATTTTCCCTCTACAGAATACCAGAAATTGCCGATTCAAGGATTTCATTGCATCAAGTCAGCTTGACAAAGAGTCTATGGCATTAGTTAATATGCTATTCTCAGAGAAAAACTTGAACTCAGACATGAAGGTTGGATTTAAAGGAAATCCTAATATCGGTAGTGTGGTCCTAAATCAATTCTCTGGATCTCAGCACTACAAGAATTTTGCTAACGGTTTTGAGCAAGGTGACAGAGTATTTATCATTAGCTCTATTTTTGGCGGAACAGGAGCAAGTGGATTTCCTCTCTTGTTGAAGACTATCAGAACAGATAAATCTTCTCAAGCATGGAGCATTATCAGTAGATCGAAGATAGGTGCTGTTACAGTTCTTCCGTACTTTAACGTCACAGAAGATGACAATAGCGGAGTAGATTCTGCCACATTTATTTCTAAGACAAAGTCTGCACTCTCCTACTATGAGAAGAACATCAGCGAGAACGGAAGCATTGACGCACTATATTATCTTGGAGATAATGTAAAGGCTCTATATGACAATAATGACGGTGGATCAAAACAGAAAAATGCAGCTCACTTTATAGAGCTTGCTGCTGCATTAGCCGTTGTCAATTTTGCTGCAACTCCTGATGAGAAACTTGCAGACATGACATTGCATTATGAATACGGTCTTGAAACCACTAAGGGTCATAAAGCTCAGGTTACTTTCCAAGACTTTGGAAAAGAAACACGAGATTTATTATATGGCCCATTAACTCAGTTCATTTTGATGAACAAATACTTGGAGAATGCAGGCGAATCTCAACGAAAGTATCAGCCGTGGGCTATTGACAACAAATTAGACAAGAACTTTTTCAACGGAGATTTCTTCACTGAAGTAACTAAACTTCATAATGACTATCATCTGTGGTTAAGTGAAATGTCCTCTAATGAGCGTGCATTCAAGCCATTCAACGAAGAAAGAACTAACCCGCTTTTTGATATTGTTAATGGAAAAGCTCCTAGCAAATATTATCCTCACCTTTTCACTCGCAACTATGCTTTGGTAGATAGCATTCTTAATAAGCGTTGGCCAAAGTGGAATAAGGCAGCAACTAGAGAGCAGAAATTTATGGAAGTGTTCTTTAGAGCAACTGAGGATCTCGTTAAACATAAATACAACATCTAATTATGGGAACAGTATTAAGACTTCATAAAGAAGCCGACAACAATATAAAAGACTGGGTTGGTGGAACTAATCGCGGTTATGGTTCTGATGTCATAGATCAAATCGAGGATCCAGGTGGAGCTAGAGCTGATAAAGAAATCACCTCTATTCCTTCTCCATTTGCTCGTATCGACTTGGCGTGTCGTGCATTTAGAGAAGTTGCTGATAAAAAGGACCTTGATGGCGAGACTATTTATCACAAATTAGTCTCTGATTGCCTTGATATAGGTGAAATTTTCTTCAACTACGACAAGCTTGCAGACAGGCTTGAATTGTTGGTTTGGGATAAGAAGAAAGAGTTACAAAAACTCAACGACAGCCCAGTAGAAGCTCATCAGATTCTTGCTGGCACACTAAACATGTATCTTGAACAAGATGCAGGAGCCTACAATTTCGACAGAATGGATAAAATTTTCTTGTTGAGATATAAGGGCAAAGGCATGAAGGGGGACATGGATATTATTGGTGCCACTTCACCACGAACATTATTCTTCAGTAGTGCGAATGATCTAAAATATTGTTCAGAGCAATTGCGTCCAAGCGGAAAGGACAAGCCATTTGACGATGAATATACTCCTCTTTATAAGCGCGACTTCAAATACCAGAAGTACCTTTATTCATTGAGATTAGCTTATGGTGAGACCAGATTTGCCAGTGATTTCCCAGAATTAAATGCATATATGCAGGTCAGCCGTCGTCATTTGACAGACGAGCAGAAGGATGAGTTAGGTAAACTGGACACCAACAGTGTATATGACTTCCCTGAGTTGTCTTTAGAAAGCAATACAGTTGAAGTTATTGGTATGGCTCTTCGCAAAGGTAACGCTATCGATCCTGATGAAATGAAGAGTGATTTCTTCATTGAGTCTAAGATTTACAGCGGAAAGCGTCCTTTAGTACTTCCTGTAAAAGCTGGTAATAAATATTCTGATTTAAGATATGTCCAGGACAGCTGGCAAGATGAGAATGCGGCACCATATGCTAACACTACAGACATTGAGGCTAGAACATTGCCATATACAGCTGACAAATATCCATATCTTACAATCAGCGATTTCCTTACACCTACCATCATTCTGATGCCATATCAGTTAACTGGTACATACTTCAACGGTAATCTTAAAGACGATGATAAGTCATTCTTGTTACCTCTTAAAGATACGTTCTTCAAGTTCTTTACACCCAAAGAGCTCATGGAGCCTATGCCAGATGGTAAGAACATGATTGATATGAGATCTTTTGGTGCCGGAAGCGTGGAAGTTACTCTTCGCATCCCTATCCAGAAGGGACGATATATAGAGTATGTTCGCGAATATAGAAAGACAGATGACGAAGTTTTCGAGGCTAATAATGAAGGAAAGGTAATCGAGAGAAAGTTTGGTCTCGGCATCATACCTCCAGTTGACTTTAGCGAAACTTCTGCAAAACCTTACCATAGAATCGCATTCTTCTCAAAGAGTAAAAACAGTAAACTATACTTTGCTGGAGATAAAGATTTCAAAGAGAAGCATCATTCTGTACGAAGCGAAGCTGGCATCACATGTAGCATAGAGTCATATGTTGTTGAAGAAAGCTTCAACAGAATCTACATTGAGATAGATAAAGTAAAGAATGTTGCAATCCCTGTATTGAAGAGCCTGGGAACAGCGGCAAAATATACTTTTGCCGTTGACTTTGGTACAACTAATACTCATATTGAGTACTCCGTTGATGGAGGTCGTGCGTCAAATGCATTTGACATTACTTCTGCAGAGCCTCAGATTCATCGCATGCATGTTGATTACAAAGCAGACAAAGATATCGAGTATGCATTCCTGGATGCATTTATACCAAATACTATTGGAGGTAATGACGATTATGCATTCCCTATCAGAACTGTGTTTGCTGAGTCAACAAAAATTGATTATAGAACAGCGAACTATAGCTTGGCAGACGGTAATATCCCATTCAGATATGAAAAAGCCCGCTGTCCTCAGTACAACAGGGTTGTGTCTGATTTGAAATGGTCTAATGACGATGCACAGAGGGTTGAATTGTATCTTGACAATCTCTTTATCTTGATGAGAAACAAAGTTCTTCTAGGAGGTGGTGGTCTGGCTCAAACTAAGATTGTTTGGTTTTACCCTATTAGCATGACAAGAGCTCGTTGCAACCGTTTCTCTGATATATGGAAAAAACTGTATAGAAAATACTTTGGTGACAACGTCGATGACAATCTCATAATGATATCTGAGTCAGTAGCACCATATTATTACTATAAGAGAGACCTGGGTGCTAAATCCAATGTTGTTACTATTGATGTCGGCGGTGGAACAACTGACGTATATGTTGTGGAAGAAAGTATGCCAGTGATGCTTTCATCGTTCCGTTTTGCAGCAAATTCAGTATTTGGAGACGGATACAATTTCCCACTTAGTGGAAATGGCTTCGTTAATGTATTCAGATCTGATATTACTGGAGCATTAGAAGCAAATAAATTAACTGATTTGAAAGATGCATTGGCATCTATCGAAAAGAATGCAGACTTTTCAACTGATATAATAGCATTCTATTTCTCCCTTGCATCAAATAAAGCACTTAGAAGGAAAGAAGTACCTATTGATTTCCTTGAAATGCTCACAAAGAATGATAAGTTAAAATACATATTTATAGTATTTTACGGAGCAATCCTTTACTATGTTGCAATAACAATGAAGTCAAAAGGATTAGCCCTTCCTCAAACATTGGCATTCAGCGGAAATGGATCTAAAACATTAAAGGTACTTTCAACTGACAATAAAACACTTGCAAAATATGCTCAGTTGATATTCGAGAAAGTATATGGCAGCAAATACTCGGGCTCGACATTGGAAGTCATTTATGAAGAGGAGCCTAAGCTTGCAACATGTAAAGGTGGTATTTCATGTAAGGACAATCTTTCATACGACGAAGTTGATGAATTGATGACATCATTGCTTGGAACTGACCATACATCATTCACTACTGGACGTCACTACAATGAAATTACCAGCAATGATATCCAGCTTGTAGCAGATCATGTATCAGAATTTATCGACTTCTTGTTTACAATCAATGATGAGAACAAGAATTTCTTTGTCGATAGTTTTGCTGCAGATGCAAGCATTATCCAAACTGTCAAGAACATATGTAAGAACGATCTCGTAGAATACACAAAACAAGGACTTGAGAAAAAGAACGATGAGCTTAAGGCTTGGGGAGCTGGAGATGATGCTGATATTGAAGAAACATTGTTCTTCTATCCTATAGTCGCAATGTTAAGTAATCTAGCTCGTAAGATTAAGTAATTATGGAGACCACAACATTATTGATAATTGCTGGTACAGCAATCTTAATATCGATTCTATCCATCATTCTGAACTTTGTGTTCTATGGTAAGGTCAAAAGATATCTTTCAGACAATAGCACAGACAATGGAATGGATGGTAGAGGTACTATCCGTGATGAAATCGTATCTGTAGTTTTAGGAAGTTCTCGCGTTCGCAGTATACTTCCGAAGCTACAGGTTATCCGTGAAACCGTTCAGGCAACAAATGAAATTTCAACTGAAACATTCAATTTTATAGTTGAAACCGTTTTAGCTGAGGTAACTAAAAAACAGCCAACAGAAGAAGTAGTTCAACAACCAGAGAAGAATTTTGAGAAGAAATATGCTGACGCATACGATTCAAATTCCGGATCATTCTACAGTGTTGATAAATACCCTACAGACTCTACTGTATATGAACTTTGCATTGATCCATCAACTGGAGATGGCACATTCACTGTGTGCAAAACTGCATACAATCGAGTTACAGAATGTAGAGATTATCTAGAAGGAGCAAGTGAAGTATCAGGATCAGGAGTGGCTATACATATTGTCTCAGAAGGAAAGATTTCATATGAAAATGGCAAATACACAGTTATTACGCCTCTTGAAATAAGATTTGAATAAAATTTAACTAATGGAAAGTATCATAATTTCGGTCATAGTTCTTGCTGTAGCTGTGGTTTTACAGTTCATGGCATTCAGCAAGACTCAGGCATATCGACATAAATTAAAACAAATATTCCCAATATCTCCAGAAGATGATTTAACTACAGAATTAGATGATGAGGGATTGAGTGTTCAGATAAAATTTCAGAACACTAAAAAAAGGAGTGCAGTTTTTACCGGAATAGTTGAAGCAATCAATAACTATCTTAAAAAGAATCAAGGAGCGGCGGACTACTCGACTCTGAAAGACATTACAGATAGACAAAGCGATGCCGTAGAAGCTCAAATTGAAGCCACTGCACCTGTTCCTATTTATATAGGACTTTGTGGTACAGTATTAGGTATTGTGTTGGGAGTTTGTGTGTTAGCATTTGGAGGTGGACTTGATTCATTACTTACAGTATCCGATAGTAACGAAACTCTGCCTTCTGTAGCAGCTACAATCTCACAAGCAACAGAAAACCTGGATGCGAGCAAGGGCGATGCAGGAGCAGAAGGTATAAAAATGTTGCTTCAGGGCGTAGGTATTGCAATGCTCACAACATTCATTGGTGTATTGCTGACAATCATAGGCTCATGGACACATAAGAATGCAACCGGTGATAATGAGGATAGAAAGAACAAGTTTCTCAACTGGATGCAGGGAGAACTTTTGCCTCAGATGAAACATAATATGGTAAGTACTCTCATTATCCTTCAAAAGAACTTGGCGAAATTCAATAAAGACTTTGCGTCTAATTCTCAAGAGCTGAGTAAGATATTTGGCAACATCAATACTAGCTATCGAGAAAACACCAAGTTACTGGAGGCAGTTCAGAAACTTGATGTGGATGCTATGGCTGAGGCAAATATCAGAGTACTCAGAGAGCTTAAAGCATGCACTGACGAAATCAATGACCTTCATTCCTTCTTAGAGAAGTCAAATCGATATTTAGCAAGCATTGAGACATTAAACAATAACCTTAGCGATCACCTTGATAGAACGAAGCTAATAGAAAATATGGCTCGCTTCTTCCAGGATGAAATCCAGCAGATTACATACAGAAAGTCTGCAATATCCAAAGCAGTTGAGGATATTGACCTTGAAGTGCAGAAATCACTTGAAGGACTTTCAAAGCATACAGGTCAGCAGTATCGGGCTCTCACAGATAGTACATCTAAACAGCATCTTGAGTTTATGAAAGCTGTTGAGGAGCAGCAGAAGGCTCTTAATCATAAACTGGAAGAGACCTCAATTATTGTTGATGAGCTTAAAAATCTTGTCGGAGTAAAGGAGAGCCTCAATAAGATGGTTGAGGTGGCAACTGTTCAGAATGAAAAGATGGATAAACTTCTTGCTTTTGAAGAAAGTATCAAGTCGCTCATTTCATTGACCGGAAAACAGGGAGATAAGATTAACACACTTGCTGAATCTGTAAGATGCCTTGTAGAAAAAGGAATACCTGTTCAATACATTGAAAAGGATTCACTTGCAAACGCTGCAAAAGGATCAGGTAAAGTTAAGTTCCCTATTTGGGCTATTATCACTTGTTCTGTCACATGTGCAGTTGTTGTTGGTACATGCGTAGTATTTATTCTTAAATCTTTTGGCGTTCTATAATGGCAAAGAAAAAGAAAGAATCATATTTTTGGACTAGCTACTCTGACTTAATTACAAATCTATTCTTTGTCATGCTTATGCTCTTCATCTTAGCTATTGCATTACTTCATCGAGAGATGGTGCAAATTGGCAAAGAAAGGGATGCCACCAAAGAAGAACTTGAGAAAATCAACGAGATTAGGACTGCTATTCAAAATATTGACACCACGTATTTTCAATATGATGAAGATTACAAGAAGCACATTCTGAAAACTAAGGTTAAATTTCAGACAGGAAGTTCTAATATAAATGATTTGGACGATGCTACCAAAGATGAACTACTAGCTGTCAGAGATACGATTAAGAGTTTTCTTGATAAACTCTTACAGAAAGATGGAAGTGCATCATATCTTCTCGTTATAGAAGGACAGGCGTCGAAGGACAGATATGCGTTAAATAACCAACTAAGTTACGACAGAGCTCTTTCGTTGTTTAAGTTTTGGTTTCCGGACCAGAAGAATACAACTCTAAGATTCTTCAATCTGCCTTGCGAAGTTGTTATTGCGGGTGCCGGATTTATGGAGGGAAAGCCACGAGACTCTGAAAATGCTGCCAACCAACGCTTCCTAATACAAATCATGCCACAATCTGGAATTATTGAATGAGAAAGATTCTATACACATTTAGCTTGTGCACTATGGCAATCTCCTGTATTCCTGCTCAACCGAGAGGAAATGCAGGTGTTCCTGCAAGTCATAGTAAGGAAATCAGTTCGCCCAGAACATACCAGCCAACACGAGACATTCAAAAGGAGAATAGTAAGACTAGCCCTAAAGTCAATAAAAGTCAGAAAGATTTAATTAGGTATGAGGGATATACCGTATCATTTAATGAAAAATATCTTATACCTAATTGGGTGTCATACGAGCTAACCTCAACAGAAACAGATGGTCCTCATTCAAGAAAAGGTCTCAACTTCCGCCAGGATCCTTCTGCTAAAGTCAAACAAGCCGAAAATGACGACTATAGAAACTCCGGATGGTCAAGGGGCCACATGGCACCAGCTGGCGATTTCAAATGGAGCAGCACTGCTATGGAGGAGACATTCTATTTTACTAATTGTTGTCCTCAGAATCAATCTCTGAATGCTGGTCAATGGAGCACTCTTGAGAAGAAAGTCAGAGAATGGGCCAACCGATATGGAAGAATTAACGTAGTTACAGGGCCATTAGTGCTCGATAATCAGTATGGAACTATCGGTTATAACAAAGTCGTTGTTCCTGATGCGTTTTTCAAAGCTGTTCTTGCAGGAGAACAAAGCATAGCATTCATTATGTACAACAGGCCTGACAATGAGAATATGCAAAAATGTGCAATGAGCGTTGATAGGCTTGAAGAGATTTCAGGATATGATTTCTTTGCTGAACTAGATGATTATCTTGAAAATCGCGTTGAGGCAACATATAATCTAAGAAAATGGAGTTTATAAGACTATCATTATGAAGCGTTTTGACATGGTTGTTGTTTTGCTTTGCTGCTTGGCATCCATTTCATTTGGGCAGCAAAAAGTTAAATCTATGTATGATGGAGAAAAACGAATTTATTATTCAAGCGTAAAAGAAGCTGAAAACAAATTACTTGAATATATACAAACTCACAATACTCTGAATGAATTCCCGTCTAAACTATTTGTAGACTTAGTTTTAAACGATGACAGATGCTTTTATTATGACTTCAGCAAACTTATAGAAGCATCTGCAAAAGTTACTATACGACAACTCAGAATTGAAACGTCTGACGATGGTAAATTGCGTTTGTATTCATGGGATGCAGACGGGGGTACCATGTCATGTTATACAGGAATAACCTCATATAAAAACGGGAATGGAATTCATTCATACGCATCTCCAATTGGAGAGGATTGGTATACCTTCGATGATAAAGATCCTTATATTCAAAAAGGGCTTATATCTTGTGGAGTAACAAAAATAGTTACCCTTCCATCTACTAACGGCAACAATGTTTATGTCGTTTTTACACACTCTAGTGCATCAAGCATAATGCAAACCACTACACTTGATGCATATAGAATTGACTCAAAAGGGCTAAAGGGCGTTCAAATATTTCCAAAAGGATCAGAGTATACATCCTCAATATCATATTATAGAGATCCTTCACAGGCATATAGTACAGGTATAATGCTTTCAAATGATGAACTTATTATTCCTGAAACAATGGAGAGTGAAAACCCTTACGGATCAGCCCGCATCACTGGTCGTAACTTAGTGTATATGTTTGATGGTGAAAAGTTCAAGTTCCATAAAACCGGATACGGAGAAAATCTGTATGGCGGATTATGTAACTACAGCTATAATGTCATTATTATCAATGCATCTCCTTGGATAATCCGTATTGATAAGATGCCTAACGGAGCCATAAGATATGCCTCGTGGAAAAACAAGTCAGAAAACGAGAAACCTGATCTTATAATAGATAATGGATATTGTGCATCATCTGAGCTTAGAGAAAATAAAGACTCTGGACTATTTGGTGCTAGAGTAAGCAAGGACGAAAAATACATATTCCAAAATAATGAGTACTTCTATGAAGTATCCTGGAAATATGAAGGTGGCTATGAATTTACTCATCTTCACTCTTGGAAACTTATTGTAAAAAGAAATGATGCAGTCCTAATGATATTAACACATGAAGAGTAATTATGAAGACAAGGACAATTATTATCAGTTTAGCAATAATATTGCTAACTTCATGCTCGTCACTATTAAGCAGTAGGATGGACGAATATGTATCAGAGGTCGAAGCTAATTGCAAGAACTGGACTGCAATAGATTTGGACGCAAAACTGTTCAAAGATTACCAGAATGCACGCTTTAGGTTATCTCTCAAAACAGATTTCGACGACGAGAATTACATCCTACATGAAATGTCCACAATAATGGAAAATTATATAGAAGGATATAATAACTATGGCTCCTGAGACATTCCACAAATGCAGCTATATCTTGACATAGACGGTGTCCTCCTGAACTACGACTCCGACACAAGAGCAGATTACTCAATCGAACTCATTGACTACATCACCAATGAGTTCGATTGCTATTGGCTGACCACACACTGCAAAGGAGATGCATCGCCAGCCATTGAATACCTCACCGACTATTTCCCAACCGAAACTATTGAGAAACTCAAGGCAATCAAGCCAACTTACTGGGAAGATCTGAAAACAGAAGGAATCGACTTTGACAAAAATTTCATATGGCTTGACGATTATCCTTTCCAAACTGAACTTTCCGTACTGGAACATTTCGGAGCCTCAGACTCTATTTACAAGGTTGATTTGAGGAACGAGAACGAGCTATTATCTGTACTGAATCACCTTAAAGGAATCGTTGAAAAGAAACGTCAGAGAAGAAGAAACACCATGATAACCTGCTTGATAATCCTTGCAGCACTCGTCCTGTCAAAAGTTCTTTGGATGGGTATCTGCAACTGGAACATAAAAGATTTTGAAACGGAAAAGAACGATATCCTGAAACGAAGGAATTATCTGATCGAGCAAGTTGTAGTCGAGCCACAGGATCTTCTAAATAAGATGCCAGCTTCAGTCGGTCCACAGTTCCAGGGCGAATGGGCTCTCTACTCTGCATCTATGTTATCTGCATCACTGACAAACATTGCTCATATCTATCCGGAAACCAAGCAAGAGTCACTGCAGAACATCGACAAACTTATCCAGATAGTAATGTCTCCAGAACTCCGTCAATATGACACAGACAGATGGGGTGAAGATCCATTAGAAACTTTGGAAGGAGACGAAAGTCACATATCTTACGTCAGCCACCTTGCATGGATGATTAGTGGATACAAACAGCTTGGAGGGGACAAGAAATATGACAAGCTTTATAAGCAGCTCTGTGAAACTATGAATCGCAGAATCCTGCAAAGCCCTAACTTGAATCTACAGACATATCCTGGAGAGTTTATATATGTCCCTGATATGCTAGTGGCCATCGTTGCACTAGCAAACTATTCTAAGCAAAACAAGGGAGAATACTGGCCAACAGTCCACTCTTGGCTCCAACTGATGCAGAACGATTGGGTTGACGGGAAATCAGGTCAGATAGCCTCATTTATCCCTGATGGAGAAGTATGGATAGGCAAACTGCCGGCAAAAGGATCTTACTCTGCCCTAAGCTGTTATTACCTGACTTTCGTGGATAAAGAGTTTGCTAAAGAGCAATACGATATCCTAAAGAAGAACTTCTACCAGAAAAGGTTTATCACCGGATTCAGAGAGTATTACGACAAGAATTGTTTATTAGGATTTGATATAGATGCTGGTCCAATCCTCTTTAACCTAAGTCCTACAGGAACAGCCTTTGGAATCGGTCCGGCAACATACTTCGAGGATTGGGAAGCACGTAAAGGAATGCTTGAGACAGCAGAGCTAGCAGGATTCACAGTCAGCAAAAAGAATCAGAAGCATTATCTTCTAGCAAACATAGCTTTAGTAGGAGAAGCGATAACACTAGCTATGAGAACAGCTACGGAATGGAGATAAAAAGGCAACAGTCAATTGCGAGAAGAGCACATCGGCGAACTCCCCGCAGCACTTGATCTGTAGCCGTCGGATTCCGTATATTCCGACGGTGGTGCCGCTGCTACAAGATACTGGTACTATTTGACTTCTAGATACTCTATGATTCCTTCTATATGAGTGTCCACCACAGCCTGCTTACCAGCTTTACTATGCAGATATTCTAAATCCGAATGATTATCCATAAAGAAATTCTCAGTCAGTACAGCTGGGCAGAGCGACTTTCTGAGAAGATACAAGTTTTTCTCCCAGTCGATATCACCATATGGCATATCCGTTTTGATGTGCGTTTTTGCGTATTCCGGCGCAATGTCGGCCAGGTAGTCCGGTGATACTCGGCCACCTTTG
>OFFB01000195.1_pt1 | contig 66861 bp, 56 predicted proteins | sample 1521281 | NCBI WGS metagenome assembly OFFB01 (sample SAMEA3504109, study PRJEB24116) | mouse gut metagenome | biome: mouse gut; feature: mouse-associated habitat; material: faeces | place: Denmark | collected 2011
GCATAAGCCAACGGTCAACCGAGGTGCCGATAAAACTATTGGCACCCGTAATCAGAACTCGTTTCATGTGTTGAATAGTTTTTCTATCTCTTTCCAAATTATTTTGCTGTCAAAATTTTCCATTACCCATTTCCTGCCAGCAAAACCATCGATCAAGTGATCATTTCTTATCAGATCAATTTTTGCAGCGATATCTTCAGGTGTATTATTGCAAAAAAGACCGGTGGTGCCTTCCACAATTGAATCACAGCACCCAGTTACTCTAGTGGTTACAACAGGCTTTGCCATGGATTGTGCTTCGAGCACGCCTGTAGGGAAACCTTCTCTATATGAGGGTAGCACATACAAATCCATAATTGCGTAATAATACTCCATTCCACCGTTGACAAAGCCGGTGAATATAATCCGAGGATCATTGATGATACGTTCTTTTACGTCTACAGGTAGCGAATCACGCTCTTCAAACATACCGACCAAAAGTAACTTGCAATTATCCGCATCTTTCAAATTGTCAAATGCCCTCACAAGCTCAATGATACCCTTGTCCTTAACAAGACGTCCGGAATAGCCAATAACATAATCCTCCGGCTTTATGCCGTATTTGTCTCGCAACTCGGCAACTTTTTTGTGGTCAATAAGCGCAGGATTAAAAAGGCCTTGTGTATCGACACCATTGCAGGTTCCATGGTGAAGAATAATCTGTTTATAGGCCGGCGCGAGCCGGTCCTGAATGCTGCGATTCAATACAGATGGACTCACACAGACCACCTTTGTAGCACAGAAAGAAGCTATCCGGTCAACCGTTTTAAGCATGAATCTTTTTAATCCATGGCTTGTTTCATAAACAAGACCATGGCGGAAATAGATACGCTTTGGCACACGACACCAATATCCTGCCAACATAGCAAGGAGGCCGCCTTTGGGTGTGTGCCCTACAATGATATCTATTTTCTTCTGTTTGATGAACTCACGTATGCAGCGGATTGAACTCAGATCCTCTTTGATGGAAATACTGCGATTTACAGGTGTCTCAAGATAGTCGAAGCCCTGCTTCCGGGCATATTCATCCAGATATTCACTTGGGCTACACACCACATTCATCTTATGACCTTTGGCACTGAAGTACTTGAATTGGTCACCAATAAAATACGGTAGCACGAAGTAAATATTTACCACATGAAGAATATTCATTTTATCAGAATATTATATTGAGAAAATTATCCTCTGCTTCCCGATACAATCCTATAAGAAGATGGCAAAACCTTCTTCCATAGCTCAGCAATGCAGATTAAAAGGTACACTACTATAATTCCTGTTAAGATGTATTCAGCGCATGCAAACAGCGTTTGAAAAGCGTCAATTCGGGCATATATTTTTTCCATTACGCCTTGAATGCAATACACAGCCAGCATGTGGCTACAATAAATAAAGAAAGCTAATTTCATCCATTTTCTTGTAGTAACAACCGGAAGATTGTCTATAGCCATCCATAGAGCCGGAATCCACAGAAACCTGAACAGATGAAAAGATGCCATAGTGCCATTGTCTTTTAGATAAAGCCAATAGAGGCAGATCAACAATATGATAGAGATTGCTCCTAACCTTTTCTTTAATTCATCAACACTTTCCACCTTCGACCTAAAATTCAACGCAAAATATGCCCCTAATGCGTAATATGCATATTGATAGTTAAACATGGCGAGATTGTTGGCATTGACATTTATGTGTGTACCAAGAAGTCCTGACCTGAAATTGTAATAATTGAATAAAAGAATTGCAATTAGGGAAATAGCTCCAATCAAGCGGCTACGAAACAAGCAGTAAGTTAACGGAGCAATAATTACGAAAAGCAACAAATAACGGATGAACCATAACGGACTGCACTCCGCATTAACAATCGATATCAATATGTTTTTAAACGAAATATCAACGATGTTATCCGTCAAATTCAATGCCCCCATCACAATCATGAATGCAACATACACCACGTTCCATATCAAGTATGGAATCAGCAAAGAATTTAAGCGGCGATAAATTTTGTCTTTCAGCTGATATATTTTAAAATTTCTGAAAAACAGATAGCCCGAAATTGCAAAGAAAGTAGGTACACAAGTGTTGAGTATTGTAAGGAGAAAACGATGAATTTCGGACAATGTATGATTGCCGAGATAAAGAAATTTCAGGTGAAGATATACAATCATGACACACATGGCAAATGAAAGCACAGTAACTTTATTACTGAAGTCCCATTGCCGGTTTCGGTCAAAATCGTTTCGGCAATTACTGCCAAGGCGGCCCAAGCTTCCGTGTGTGGGGGGGGGTAAATATCTACATATCAACATATTATACAAAAGTATTGATTAAGATACTCCTCAGACATGCGGGCTATACTATATTGTTGTGCTCTGGTGCGTCCTTTTTTTATAAGATCGGAACGGAGCGCTTTATCGGTAAGTAATCTGTTGACCTGATAGGCAAGGTCTTCAGCGTTTTTATGTTCAAACAATAATCCGCTACCTTCCACAACCTGTGCAAGCCCATTGACATTAGATGCGATTACAGGTATGCCAGCAGCCATAGCCTCCACTGCCGCCAATCCAAACCCCTCGATGTGGCTCGATTGAACTACAATGTCAGAGGCCTTCAGTAGGCTTGGAACATCTGTCCTCATCCCGAGCAGATGCACGCGATGACTTAGATCAAGCTCATGGATAAGAGACTCAAGTTTTTCCTGTGTTTCGCCATAACCAGCCAACCAAAGCTCTACATTTTCAGGAATCAGTTTCATCGCCTGTATAACAGTAGCTTGATCTTTTTGGTAGCTGAACCGCCCGACCATTAGAATAACTTTATGCCCGGCTACATGATTGACTGTGGATTTATCAACCGGCATGGCATTTTTGAAATTATCCATATTGATACCGTTCGGAATCACAGTCACCGGCGGTTTATTCACCCCCGTAACTTCTTGCATAGACCGTTTAGCTGCTTCCGAAATGCAAATCACACGTGCATATTGCCGGTACATCCATTTTTCAATCGGTTTATACCACCAAACACGGTGATGATTCGTGGTGGTATGTTCCGTTGTAATCCATTTGCCCTTGCAGAACAGACTTGCAATGGCACCGAACAATTGTGGAGCCGTGTTGTGAGTGTGGATTATATCAAAATCTTGCGCCACAGTTATCAATCGCTTGATGTGTCTGACGCTGTAATAATTATTTTTCTCACCGAATGAATGGATCTTTATTCCGGTACTCTCAATTTCTTTGTAAAAAGGGGTTACAGTACCGTTAAACAAGCATAGCTCCACCTCGTGGCCTTTTTTTCTTAGCTCAGGAAGGAGATCAACCATCAGCTTTTCGGCTCCACCTGTATTAAGATTTGTTATAACATGAAGTATCTTCATCCTCTGTAATCTTCTACCGGATAGACGATATATTTTTCAGTAGGCGAGGAATCCTTGGAATAATTTTTCCGGGATTGCCTATAACGATTGAATTATCCGGCACATCAAAATTGCAGAACGCACCGGGAGCAATTAACACATTATTTCCAATATGAATACCTCCCGCTATTATTGAATTTGCATTCATTACTAAATTATTGCCGATTATAGGGAAGCCCTTTCTTTTCCCTTGAGAATTACCTATTACGCAACCGTGACTAATTGACAAGTTCTTCCCTATTTTGGCTCTTTCATTTATGACTATAGTACCCCAATGACCAAACTTTATGCCTTCACCTATTTCAGTTTGATATGGGATCTGTATTCCACTATGATACATCATTAATCTGAGCATTCCGGCCCAGAAGAAGCGCGTTAGCGGATTTCGGGCATGCTTTGCATGACGAAGACAATATGAATATTGAAATCCCGGAACAAACAGAATATATTTCAACTGTATTAAAATGGAATTGCATTTGCTTCCTTCATAGCGGAAAAGATCCTTTTTGTTATATTCTTTCATAGTCTGTCTATTTCATAAATATTTGATATTGTTCACAAACACGACTTAACGCTTGATAAATTCACGGATTTTAGATCTGATTCCGGCTTGATTAGCCCTTGATGGCAGATACTGTCCCAAACGGCCGAATTTAAGACGGGCCACTGAACCCCAACGGGGAATAGAAAGAGGGTTTACAGAAGTTGATATAATTCCCGGATCTACAGAAAAGGCCATGTCTATGCCTGATTCCCGCGCAAATTCCATATCATCTTTATTGAAATCAACATTTTCCATTCCATTGGGATAGGCAAATGTTTTTACCTCAGTATCAAGCAATTCGCTCAGTTCTATTATGGATTTTGATATTTCATTTTTTGATCTTTCCCTTGACTCAAAGCTAAGGATTGGGTGTATCAGTGTATGTGCGCCAATTTCAACGAGCCCGGAATCACGTAGTGTAAGCAGTTCTTTTTCGTTCATGAATCCACGTGGAATTTCGATTTCAGGGTGGTATGACAGATATTCATCAAGCACATCATACACTTCATCGATATAAATCTCCTTCATGATAAGATCTCCGGGAAATTTCTTTACTTCCGGGAAAAAGTATCCTCTGCGGATCATAATATCCTTAAGTTCATCCTCTTTGCAGAATTTATATGTGAAATACCAGAAATTTTTTTCACTACGGCATATTTCAGGTGATACAAATATTGTAAAGGGTACATTATGTTTCTTCATTATGGGGAAGATCACATCGTAGGTTGAGCGCCAGCCGTCATCCACACTCAGCATACACGCGTTTTTAAGCGTTTTACCCCCATAAATGTAGTCCCTTAGTTCATGAATGGAAACAAGGTTATAATGCTTCTTGAACCATAATAATTGAGCTTCAAAGGCTGCCGTATTGATCTCGTTGTGAAGATAAAAAGCAAAATTCATTGAGTTTTATCAGTGATAAATGAATTTATAAAGAAATGGTTTAGGATCTTTTAGTGAGGCTATGGAAAACACGTCAGTGGATAGCAGGTCTTTTAGATTGGATAGTATATTCTTGGGGCGGACAAAGTTTTTAATGTATTGAAATTCGCACATTCCATACACCTTGGTTGGAGCAGGCGAGAGTGTTATGTTGTTGCCATAAAAGCTGTCCATCCATAGAGCCGGAATATTGACACCAGCTTTGGTATAGAAAAAATATAGGCCGTCTGTCCGCAAATTCACTTCAATGAAATATATCTTATTGTCATGCCGGATGAATTCAAAACTGTAAGGTCCTGTATATCCGATTAGCGAGAGATATTTATTGATTTGTTCGGCTGAAACGGGTTCGGATGTTAAGTATCCGAAAGAATTCATGCCGAGATTGGAATCGTGCTTACCATGTTTGGACTTATTGATATGGCCATACGCATGATTTTTGCCATCTGCGGTAACACAACCTGCGACCAACAGAACTTCGTCATTTGGGATAAACTCTTGTATCAAAAATGACGCACTTGGATTCAACAGGCTGATTTCAGTTTTAAGTGATTCTAAGTCCGAACAGATCCTAAAGTCTTCTTTCGATCCATTTGCGCTCGTTTCCGGCTTAAGAATCACCGGAAATGTAAAATTATTTACAAAGTTGGGGTTAAATGTAGATTGTGTAATAGAGGTTGTTTGGGGAATATTCATTCCCGCAATTTTGGCAACATCATTCATTCTCGCCTTATCCATTTCCTTGACAATCCCCAAATTGCGTTCATTGCAATTTGGCAGCTTGTAATGTTGCGATAATGAAGAAAACTCTTCATCAAGCACGGATGCTACTTTATCGTATGTGGTAATGGCTGGCAGCCCCCACAGCTCAGATTTTGATAATAAAAATTCTTTGGCCTCTACTTCGTTGCTGACAATGTAGAACGTGTTTACGTATCGACTCTTAAGTATATAATTCTTATCGTCTGGACTCACGAGCAACACAACCGGGTCGTATCCGGCCTGACCTAACGCACGAATTACGTTCAGAGTGTTGTCATGATTGTTACCTATAACAATTGCTTTTCTCTTTGTCATTAAGCTGAATAGTAATTACTGGTTGATATACTTTGAGTCTCTGTAGATAAATATGGCAGCAAGAGGTTTGGATAAAATCCATAGGGGAGCTATCTTGGGAGCCTTGGTTGTGTAGTGAGCAAAACGCCAGTAGTTGATGGAGGCTCTTAATCTCGCTTTAAATGGTATGGGTGCCACGACCATGTCGGCGTAGGTCATGCAAGAGGCAATGGGGCTCTGTATTCTGATTTTTGTGATTCTTGAAGTCAATCCATCTTCAAGGTACTCGCACAGATATATGTTTTCGCTAAAATAATGGATTTTGTATTTTGTTGAGATTCGGTTCCATATCAAAATCTCGGGGCAAAACTTTTCACCCTCAATTTCGGGGAAGGGAAATTCTTTCATGGCTGAAGTATAGAAGACCTCAGCCATATCTCCCTTGAGTTTATATTTATAATCTATTTCAAAATTCGTACATTCAAGGATTCCGAAGTCAGGTTTATTTCCTACAGATTTTCCGTCATAGTATGCTTTCAGACCGCAAAGACCACCAAATTCACTTTTGCCTTCAATCATCTTATAATGAACAGCTACACGGTCAATAGAGTTATCCGGTAATATGTCATCGCTATCCACAATGAAAAAAAGAATTCCTCGGGCGTTTTTAACACCATTGTTTATGGCCCTGTGCTTTCCTCCGTTTTGTTGCTTTATATAACGAATATCTATTTTATTTTCATTAATCCAGCCATTTACAAGTTCTTCTGTATTATCTGATGAACCATCATCAACAATCAGCCATTCGAAATCTTTGCAGGTCTGGCTGCACAGACTTTCATAGAGAGCTGTAAGACGGTAAGCTCGATTGTAGGTAGGAGTGAATATGGTTACTAACATCTATGAATAATTTTATTGCGTAGTTTTTTTGTAAAGTGAAACAGGCGTCCGTAAAACACAAGTCCAAAGCGGTGCTTTACCATTATGCCTTCGATTTTTTTCTTCATAGGCAATCCATCAAATGCCCCGATATCTTTAAGCTTGCGAGAAAGTTCTTCAACAGCGTAGAGTTCATTGAGTTGAGAATTAATTTGCGGAGTTGAAAGTCCGCTACGGCTATCGGTAAGTCCTATTACGAAGTTTATTACCAAACCTATATATCGACCTTTGAAGTAATTGTCTACTTCTTTTTTGTCAATACCGGGGCATTCCTGCGCATATTGGAGGAAATCGGAAAGGATAGAAAGCCCTTTTTCTATTCCAAGCATCGATGGCATACGATAAGTCGTTGTCAACGACCCTGGCCTTATATTGTAATTATATGGGGTAACGGTAGATAGGGACACCTTTTCAATCAGAGTGAGGAATTTTGCATAAAATAATATGTCCTCTGATTTGCGTATATCTTCCCTGAAACGTAGTCGGAAATTGTTTATTATATTTATTGAGAAAGCACCGCGAAAGAGGCTTGCTGAGAGTATGACGCCATTTTTTTTAACACCTAAAAGTACCCACGGATACAGCTGCTGTCCAATCTCTTGCCCGGAATACCCCCCCCGATTTGCAACACACTGTGTATCAACGTATTATTTACCATATAGTTGTATAGAAGCAAATCGGGATGTGATTTCTCTATCTCGGTTTTTATGTCGGAGATTGCATGAGGGGAGGTGAGATAATCATCCGGGTCGAAAAAGATAACGTAATCATCCGGCTCCGAATTATTCGAAATAAAGTCAAGGGCGGTATTGCGAGCCCGCGAAACCCCTCCATTCGTCGTGTGGATAACTTTGAGTCTGGAATCTTTACCAGCGTATGAATCGCAAATTTCACCTGATCTGTCAGTTGATCCGTCATTCACAAGAATGTAATTTACGGCATCGGAGTCCTGACATATTATGGAGTCCAGAAATTTTGAGATGTAAGGCTCCACGTTGTATACGGGAACCACAGCATGTAGTTTCATTGGGATTTTTTATAGAGGGATTCTACTTTTTTTGTAACTGTGCGTATGTTGTAGTCCGAAGTGAATGCTTGTCGGGAGATTTCTTCACGAGCTGACTCCGAAGGTCTTTCTTCATCCATGAGACGGTGCCATAGGTCGGTATCGCTCAGGGCTACAGTGTTGAAGTTGCCCAATTGCATGTCGGCCTCCGGAGGAATTGTATCAGAAGCTATTACGTTTAGGCCCGAGGATTCAGCCTCGATTGCCACTATCCCGAGACCCTCGTAGATAGATGGAAACAAAAACACATCTGCCGCACATAACCAGTCGGCCACATCATGACGTTTTCCGGCCAACAACAGCTTGTCGAGCCCGAGTGCTTCTTTTTCACTTGCAAGATTGTCATATAGCGGCCCCTCGCCAATGATAACATAGAGTTCATCTTTGTCTTTTCTTTCACTCGCAAGGCGGAGTATAAATTTCTGATTTTTCTGATCAGTACATCTACCAATGTTTATGAACACCTTAGTACGAGGGGAAATATTGTGAGATTTCCTCATGCGTTCACGCGTCTGTGGATTAAACCGGAATTTATCAAGGTCTATACCGTTGTTAATCACATGACCGCGGCGGTATTTGCCCGGGAAGAGCCATTTCAAAGCAAGCGAAGAGCAACCAAAGAGTTGAGTAGCCCAACGCTCATATTTATGATGTATCGGATAAAGAGCCGGCCAGATGAACTGCGGGATATCTACACGGGCATTATGGGAATGGGCCACACGACACCTCACACCTGCTACACAAGCGGCTTTTAGCACTAAATGGAGTTCGGGATGCATGTGGGCATGCACCACATCATATTTCCCTTTCCGCAGGAATTCGGCCAATAATTTGACATATCTGTCGGGGCCGTCGTATGGCACGAGGTGTATAGGCACGTCGAGCTTGCGAAATGGTTCCTCATTATCCCCGTGGGTCTGCACAGCTATTTCATATTTGAAATGTTCACGGTCTCCAAACTTTATGAGATTGTAGAACACCATTTCTGTGCCGCCGCAATTGAGACAGGGATAAACATGAAGAACTTTCGTTGTCATTTTAAGAAGAATGAATACTGTGGATCAAATAGCCATGATTGGTATGACAGGAAGTGACCTCCATCAAAGAGAATCACGTAACGGTAATAGCCGAATGCGCAGAGCAATGTGACGCTTGCGTATATCAACTGGCGGTAATTGGGAAGTCGGTCGACAAGATAACCGATTATGACTGCATAATATATCAGAAAATAGTCTTTTTCACGAGTAAGTATCTCACTGCCTCGGAGCAGAGTGAACAGCGGCAAAAGGCATAGAAACATCCACATTACGATATGAATCTTGGAGTTTTTGAGATTCAGTTTATTTACATTTATAAACACGAAATACATAAGTATAAAATATTCCAGCGTGTGGAAGACTCCTATTGGTGACAGGTTTTCGTTACTGAAATATTTTGAGGATTTTATTGCCATATTTTCATTGGCGGCATTATCGACAAGGAACTGTCCGATGGGGCCGAGAATATTCACTCCGGCAAGACCAATGAATATAGTTGGTATGAAAATTATGTTAAGCCACCGCAGTCGCTTCTTGTTCAATGCAATGTAAACCAACGGGTAAAGAAGTAGAAGCAGGTAGGCACCATTATGGATAGTGGCCACCAAAAACGCGCAAATGTAATATTTAATATATTTTTTTTCCTCGATTAGCGGCACCATAAGCAGGAAACAAGCCACAGTAATGCTCTGTCGCATGCTTATCATGGTATTATAGAAAAATAGTTTGTAGAGAAAAACGAGGATTACTATACCAAAATGGTTGGTGTAACGTTTCACTCCTTTGTAGAGACAGAAGTAGAAAAAGGCGGCGTGAATCAGACAAAAACCATAAAATGACACTCCAATGGTTTTGAAAAAAGACGCAATATAAGTATATCCAATCTCGTAATTGTTGTTTCTGAGTGCAGGATTGAGTACATCTGGAAATGTAGGTAGATAATGGTAGTGCCCCTCATAAGTCAGGAAATCAAGTCCACCCACCAGTCTTGTTCCGCTTACGACCGTGAGTATCAATAGACAGATCACGGTAAGATTATTGCGCTGAGAGATGTTGGCAGTGGTCTCAATGCTGTACGCAAAGAGCGCGCATATTATGAATAATGACAGGATGACAATCATCTTTCAGAGACCAGTCAGAGAACTGTATTAAAGATTTCTTTAGCCATATCGGTTTGGATGTCCAGTTTGTCGAATACGGCGGCATAATCGATGTGAGAAGTCAGGTGCCGCAGAGATCCGGAATAAATGCGGTCTGTCAACCCAAGCGGTTCGAGCAGGGTGAAAAGGCGGTCGTTCATACCTGCAGCGGCTCCAGTCACCGGATAAACCATGAATCTCTTGTGGAACTGCATGGCGAATACTGTGCCGTGAAAAGAATTGGTTATTACATATTCGGCATTTGCCATAAGCGAAAGCCATTCTGATATGGTCGGTTCTTCCTTTTTGAACTTGTCTTCAACGCCTTGGCTCCCGACATATCTTATTGTCAAACCGTTTTCTTTGGCGAAGGCATTAATCTTTCTCCAATCTATATCGGTACGAGTACCAAGGAAATAGATAAACAGATATGAATCCTTTTCTTTCCTTTCAGAGGCTATCCGAAGATAGTCGCTACTGCGCAAAAGGAGTGTCGGATCCGGCACTAATGCTGCATCGTCACGGCCTGCTTCGGCACAAAATGATAATCCGCTCCGTTCCCTGACCGTTATAAGGTCGAAACTTTCCAGCCAAGGGGTGATGAGCTGTGTGAATTCAGGACTCTTTTGTCGGGAACCGAAACTGGCGGCGATTGATATTTTCTTTACACCATCCGGTACCCAACTTAGAAAGTATATTCCGTCAGTAGTATTCCAGATCTGGTCGCTTCCCACCACAAAGGCATCAGCCTCCGGCGGATTGGTCCTGAGGCGGTCAAGAGTATATTCTTCTTGGGTGCAATTAAGATAATCCTTACGGAAATCCTCAAAACCGCGCTGGGTGACATGTCGGCGGAGTTTGCCGTGGGTAAGGGTGTAGAAGAATGATCCGATGGCACGCTTAAGAAAATACAATGGATATGGACTCAGACGATAGGCGGTGCGCACTTTGTCTAATAGCAGACCTTTCAGTGTTGGTACATACTCATGACCGTTCGTAGCCTTAACCAAGAAGGTGTCGTGTCCCAAAGACCGCAGATAGGTCTGTGTAGCATAGCATTGTAGCAACTGACCGTAATTGTCTTCGGTTTTCCAGAAAGTAAGAATGCCTATTCTCATCAGTAGCTTTGGTGTCTGATTTTTCGCACAAGGTCAAGTCCCCGGCGCATGAAATTATAGTATTTTTGATATATCCATGACTTTTCAGGAGCGTTTTTCAAAATAGCCTTATCAAACCCTAAGGTGACATAATCATGATAAAACGCCCTGCTTGCTTGATCTGAAGGCAGGTGCTGAACCAAAACCTTATTTCCTGCAACTGCCATCTCTATATCAGATGTGAAGTGAGAAGTATCTTCAGCGCAAGTGTCCCACATTTCCGCTCCCTTTTCATTGTTGACAAGTACCAATGAAATTCCTTTATTGTCATCTACATCGGGACGCGTTTTTCCAATACCCCAGAAGTCGCCAAGTGATATGTCTCCCGGTCTGTGAAGATTATTGTAGGGGCAATGAAAACAGCTCGGCCGCTGGAGACGGTCACTCAGAAAGAGTTGCATATAGCTGTCATATCCTGAATACAGGAAGTGCCGGCGTCCGTTGGCGAACTCTATATTGATGTATAGTCGTTTCCAACTCTTTTCCTTGTGTCTGAAACTTACAGCAGTTGCCTTTGACCCATATCGTGCTTCCAGCCGGGCAAGATAGTCACCGAAAACTTTGGGAGAAGGCACACCATGGCATAGGACATCGACAGTGAACAGGTTGGGATGTGGCTTAATTAAGAAATTACGCAAAGCGGCAACTTGACACGGAACACCTGAAAACAACACTTTGCGTCCCTCTCGCAGATAGCGCCTCACCTCTTTGTAAATGCCATCGGTGTCACTCTGAACATATTTTGAGGAGAGCATTGCCTGAAGTTCGTTTAAGTCCGAGGCTACAGCATGCTCAGCTTCCATTCGCTCGTTAAGTCTGCACCCTACCACCACTCCACCATCAGCTATTGCGCAAGCTGCCAGTAGTTCAAACACACCGCCCGATGAACTCTTGAAGCGTATGTGTTCATTGTGATTCTTTGCTGCTATAACTTGGTTGACATCGTTGGACGTGGGGACATTGATTATCGGGCATACCCGTTCACACAATCCACATTCCACGCACTTGGATGCATTAATATCCGGATACACAAATCCTTCCTCATCAGGCTGCATGGCTATACAGCCATGGCCACAGATGTCGGCACAGGCTGCGCAGCCACTACACTCTGTCTTATCGCTTAACCGTATCATAGATCTTGAAAGAGCCGAGTGAATTAATATAATCTATACCACGATGCAAAACCCACGCTGACGTCAGAACCATGGCGAACCACACTAACTTTACTAACCATTCGTGAATACCACTTAGTAAATTCGCTTCCACCCAGTGTGAGAATTGACTGTTTATATGAAGGAGGTACATTTCTAAGCTTATTACTCCCATAAAAGCCATAGCTCTGTTGATGGGAGTATATTTGAATAATAAACTTATAATAAAAAGCATTGGCACCATTAACAAAGACACGAAAACACGAGCTATTGTCAATCCGAGAATAAAGTCGATTGACTTGACATAGAATCCTATCGCGAAAGCCAAAGCGCCAATAAGAGCCAAACCGGAGGCATTAGTGAAAGATATGCATGCTTTACTTTTCCATATCTTATACATGATGAAACCTGACAAATACACCGGCAGACGACTATATGACATATATACATGATTGAAACAGTTGACAATACCGGATGAGAGAGCGACCGCAATAATGGCTGCTACAACTGCGCATATTGAGAGTTGCCTTATGCTCATCGAAGATAACAGGGGCGCGAGAAGATAAAATACCAGAAGTGTGGGAATATACCATTCGAAATTACATCCTGCCAGCCACCATCCTGTACCAGAAAACCAATGGAAATAGTCTTCAGCTGTTATTGGAAATCCTTTAAGAGAGACAACTGAGCCAAAGAAAGCCATGCCTGCAAGCACAATCCACCAACATGGTATTATCCTTACAAACCTTTTGCGAAAAAAGCGCTTGAATGAAGAGTCCTTTGCAAGTGAAGCAGACAGACCGAATCCGGATAAGAAGAAAAAAATATCCACACCGAGCCAACCCAATGCAAAAAAATGTTTGAGCACCGGAATGTCAACTCCTGTATGATAGAAGAAAATCCAGAATATGGCAAAGCCCATAAATGATGAGCGAAACCGTGAAATGAAAGATAGGTCAAGAGTATTCATTTCAATAGTTTTTTTAGGGGAAACAAAAGTTTTGCCTTCAGGGCATCGCGGCGTGCCATAGCTAACATTTTTTTTACTTTTTTTTGTCGGGCAAGATTATAGATTTTACCAGTCAGCCGGTCATCACATTCAAGAGCCCTGCATATATATTCATCGTTAAGTACCATAGTCAAATGCTGTTCCTGTGTCTCTCTGCCGTATGGAGCTCGTGCCTCCATTGCGGTGAGAGCCGGAATCCTTCGTGCAAAGTGGTAGTCGATATCCTTGGATAATTCGTTTGAGAACACTCCTTTTGAATCTGCAAATTCTATTAAATCACGGAAAGACGCACGATAAACCTCATAAAGATTCTTATGGAATCTTGAAGTCGCGCTGGTTATTGTTTGACGGTAATAGTAGAGGGGAATATCAAGATATAATATGTGCTTCGCTGATAAAATGCATTTCCACGAAAAGAAGAGGTCTTCTCCGTAAGTTGCGTTCGTGTTGAATTGTATATCAAGAAGTAAAGACTTCTTTATTGCTTTAGTGCACGGGGATACCGCAACTCCTTTGTTCATTAAGTAGTTGAAAGTCTTGACAACGTCGTCGTTATAGATGTCTTTTAGTATTGTATCCGTATTGTTCTGAGTTTTAAAAAATTTTGGCCTTGAATAAAATGAAGAATAACTCCATGCCAGTATATCGCACTCATTGTTCTTTAGGTATCTAAGGTTGTATAAAAGATAATCTGGATGGATTAAATCGTCGGAATCCATGAATGTAATGTAAATTCCTTTGCTTAAGACTATAGCTTCATTCCTTGTCGCACTTACACCTTTATTCTCTCGGTTTAAAGAGATTATATTGCTGTAACGAGCTGAAAAATCCTTTATGATGGACCATGACTTGTCAGTTGATCCATCATTTATCAATACTATTTCGCATTCTTTGAACAGCCTCTGCGTAGTAATCGACAAAAGAGTATCCTTAAGGTATCTTTCTGAATTAAATACAGGTATTATAATCGAAAGTATTGGAGACATAGAAATATTAACGATTTAAAAATCTAAACACTTTTGAAATAATGGGTTTGGCAATATCTACGAATTGAATGTAGGCATATAGTTTCAATCTACTACAAATCAACAAATAAAGAGATATGCATATTGGGATGCTTAATACCAATGACAGGAGTGGAATCGTAACATAAGTGGATATGATTAAAGCAACTGTAGCAATTATAGCTGAAGCAATGAAGTACATCCAATAATCCTTGATCTGTTCCAAAAATCCGTATCCGAGGATTTTTTTTGTATAATATGTGTTTAGATATAATGCTATGTAGCTATACAATGCTTTTCCTATACATATTGCAAGGACGCTTTGATAAACAATAGATATTGCTAAAATTGAAAAGGCTATGACTTTTTTTACAATTTCAAGTTTAAGAACTAAATCGGACCGGCCTTTAACCTTAATCAGATTAAGATTAGATACAATTATTCCATCGCAAAGAAATCCTAAAGACAATATCTGTAGAAGAATAATTGATTCTGACCATTTGTCAGTCAGAAGAAATAGAATAAATGGCTTTGCAATTCCAAACAACATCAGTATCACCGGAAAACTGAGAAAGGCTGACATTTGAATATATCTTTGATAAATGGATTTTAGCTGAGCATCATCTGTTTGAATCTTACTGAGCAGGGGATATGAGACTCTGCCCAGAACTCCGGTTATACTATTGTTTACCAATGAATTAAAACCATAGGCTCTGGTGTAATATCCTAATGTAGTGGCATTAAATTGCTTACCAATGACCGCGCCGGTTATATTTTCATAGATGGAGGAGATTATGGATGCAGCAAAAAGTCTTGAACTAAATGAAAAAAGTTTTTTAAATGACTTTTTACTGAATCCATCTTTCGGTATCCATCTTACGTAATAATACGTTATGATAATTGAGATTACGCCACTTGAAATTGACTGAGTTAAAAGCGCCCACACACCTAAACCATAATATGCACAGCAAATTCCTATAAAACCAGAAAGAATAGCAGATGTCAGAGAGATTTTTGTGGTAGTCTTAAAATCAAGCTCAACTACTAATTTTGTTTTACTTGTGGATACTAATGAAGATATGATAAGAGTTAGCCCATATACCCGAATAACATCGTTTAGAATTGGTTGTGAGTAGAATTCTGCAATAAGAGGCCCGCAAATAAAAAGGGTGGTATATATACATAACGCCATTCCTGTATTGATGTAAAACACCGTGGAATAATCAATCGGTGATTTATCTTTACATTGGATAAGTGCGCTTGAAAAGCCTCCGTCAATAAACACAGCTGACAGCCCCATAAAGATTGCCAGCATGCCAATTAATCCATACTCCGAAGGAGTAAGAATACGGGCAAGAATAATGTATATAATAAACTGAACAATTTCTCCTGCATACTTTTCAACCATTGTCCAAGCTACGCCTCTAATAGCTTGCTTTTTTAAATCTTGATAACTACACATCAGAAGAGACTCTTTACGAAATCTTGATAAACATTGTCCGCGAATGTATTATTTCCAGGAGTTTTAAGTATCTCATTGAATATTGTAATTCGGACTTCCTTTAATGGATCTTTTTCCGTGATCACACATTCATTAATGAATTTTTCTAAGTCTGTTTTATTCTGAATAATGTAGTATCCGTCAACACATCTTTGACCAAAAGTGTGCATACCATGCCTTAATGATTCCTCATCTTTAATGGTATATGCGGCAGGTTTATAAGTATACAGGTATTCAGCAGTAAAAGAACCACAGTTGTGAATTATTGCATCAGATGTTTTAAATAAATTTATATACTCACCTTCCTCAATTTGAGTATTGGGTTGCGAAGCCCAGAATTCATAAAAGTTATCGGTCTTTTCTTTACCCCAATCTGGATGTTCGTATAATTTGGATTTGAGTTTTGGATGAGGTTTAAAAGCAATTTGAATCTTTTCCTTAAGATTTTTTGCGAGTTCAACCATGCATAACGAGACCCATAAGAAATCCGGCCGGCTGAATGTTACACCTTCAGTTGCCAATTGGAAATGAGGAGCCCAGATTATTTTTTTTCGCTTATGTCCATCATTTATAGATTTCCATGGATTCTCAGTTATGTTATTATTAATAAAATCATCAGCTCGAGGGTCACCAACAACAACAATATTCTCGCCACCATTGATTGCAATTTTTCTTGCACAGTCTCTGTGAAAATCGGAAGGAAGATAATGCTTCCAAATCAAGTTGTGAAAAGGTAGATTATTTGACCACCATTGAGCAGTTAGCGCCAAAAAATAAGGCACATAGGCTATCAAGCAATCCCTATTGTGCTCCCAATCTATCTGATTTCTGTATAATCCATCATATGGCTGCTGATATATAAGAATATCCGGTTTAAACTCTTTTTTCCATTTGATGAAGTTTAATTCGTCTGTTACAATTATGCACTTATCTTTATTGTCAGAAAAGTGATTTGATAATTTTTGAATTTCAGCTATTCTTGACTCTTCAGCATAACTCTGAAACGGAGATATCAAGATGTTAATATCAAATCTAGCGTCTCTATTTAGTCTCTCCAGTAATCCTTGACATCTCCACATGCCCAAAGATGATACTATAAACGCGACTTTCGCTTTTCTTTTCTTTTTGATGCGCCGAATAATCCTATTAGCCCGTTGTTTTTGAATAGGCACTCGGAGGATAAAATAGTATTTCAATAGTGAAATAATTCTCCTTGAGATTGTACTATTCTTTATATTTTGTAGCTTTATCATATTTATTCTTTCAAAGAAATTCGTCCGCTTTTTAGTTTGTAATCATAGGATTGCCTTCCTTCCTCTCGAAAGTCTCGATGGTATCTTTTAAGCACATCCTTGAAGATATTTTCGTACTGAGGAATAAAGAGGTCGTCTTTTTTTTGGAGATGTGCGATTATTTCACATGCTAGGTCCTTGGTCTGTGACAGAACAGTCTGTCCATGATTAAAGGATGTTCCTTTGATTGAACCAGGACTGACATTAAGTATTCTATTAGAACAATTTGCTTTCTCTAATTCAATATTCACACTTTCAATGAAAATCTTTAGCGCTGCTTTGGTTGCGGCATATACACTGAAGAAAGGAGAAGATAAGAATCCTGCGATACTAACCATTATGCCACAATAGAAATCATCATGTGAAAGTATTTTATCATAAAATCGTTTAATAATACGAATCGGAGCTTCTGCATTTACCCTAAAACTTGACGAAATATAATCATCATTTAAGTCTTTGAATAAATCCAACTTACCAAATCCAGCTGTAATTATCAATGTATCTATATCGTTGAACTGATCGAAAAAATCCATATCATCAGTAGCAAGATCAAAGACATGACAAGTGAATTTATCACATATATAGACGTCTGAGACCTTTGCCCTATCTACAATATATATTTTTTCTACTTTAGGAAGCTTATTTAATTCCGTTGCAATTGAAAGGCCTATACCGTTTGCCCCTCCAACAATTAATGCTCTTTTCATATAGTATAGAAATTATAGCGTTTTTCAAACGACTCCATTACTTTTGCCATGGCTATTGATTCATGTCGACGTAGGCGTGAGGAAGAAAATCTTTTATTAATTATGCAAGATATGAACTCTTGAATCTCATACCTTAAACCTGATTCATCCCACTTATAGAAAAATTTCTTGTTTTCATTTTGATTTTCGTATCTTAGCTCAAAATAGTCAGTTTTCCACCATGGCGCCGGTATATATGCATACCCTTTTGTTCCTGAAATTATCAAGTTACCCTCAGTTTTTACTCCTAACCCAACCTTGAAAGAACATACAGCACTATCAAAACGGAACACTCCTTTTGTATACATATCTATATTATTAGTCATGCGGGAATAAAAGTTAAGATTCTTATAGTCCGTTCCGAGAAGTTTAAAAATAGGTAGTAGTGGATAACTGCCAAGTTCAAACATAGAGCCGCCAGCTTGTAATGGATCAAATTCCCGAAGGCTTAGATTTTCATCCCAAAGCTTAGAAATAGAAGCTTCGACATCAACAACCTCTCCGATTACCCCACTTTTAATCATTACCATTAAATGATTAAAAGCCGGGCTATGAGCAGTTTTATTAGCCTCCATTAGAATTAATCCTTTGGATTCAGCTATTGAAAATAATTCTGTTGCTTGAGATGCGTTCAGCACCATAGGTGTTTCACACAAAACATGTTTATTATTGTCCAATGCTTGTTTAATAATGCTATAATGTGAAAGATGTGGTGTAGCTATATAAACAGCATCTATAAGATTATAAAGTGTATCACAATCGTAACAGCTTGATATATGCTTGTGCTTAATCACGAATTCTTCGGTTTTTTGGGGATCCAAATCGTAAGCAGCACACACTTCTATACCATTTACCACTGTAGCCTCATCCGGAAAGCGATCGGCAACTCTTCCGCATCCAATTATTCCAACTTTTACATTAGTCGTTGATTCAGCTCTTAGTTGAGTCGAGCTAATACCCTTTGTCCGCGGAAGATATACAACTTTACAGAATTCATTTAAGTAATCGAATTGCCCCTCCCAATCACTACCGATTGCGAAAATATCAACATCATATTTTTGTATATCGTCAATTTTTTGGCCAATATAGTCCTCAATAATAACTTTATCGGCAAATCCAGTCGCTTTTACAGCATCTACTCTTTCTAGTACGTTGTTTCTTACATTTAGTTTACCTCGTTCCTTATCGTAACTATCACTTGTTACTCCAACAATCAGATAATCTCCAAGTTCCTTGGCTCGCCTTAACAGATTCAGATGACCTTCATGCAGCAAATCGTAAGTCCCGTATGTAATAACTTTCTTCATCTCTGATATACGATGGTAATTTATATTTTGTTGCTATCGCAAACACTATAGTATCTGATATTTCTATATTGGTTTAAAATTCTAAATTATAAGTTTAGATTCCGAACTGATACTTATGGATTTTATCGAACAATAGAAAAAAACGCCATAAAATTGTTTTGATATTTGAAGTTGTAGATCTCACTGCCAAGAGTTTCAACACTCATCTTCTCACAAGAAAATCTATGTATGCCTGCGTTTGTTGTTGTCAGCTCTTTCATTGGAGCAATGTCCGAATTCTCTCATCACTCCGCCGTCATGCTGTACGGTATTTTGCAAGATCTATGGCAAGGACTTCTTTTAAGAATGGGTTTATGTCTTCCCGTCCGGCGATTCTGGAAAATAGCGAAATGTAATGGGCCTCTTTTTCTTCAAGGCTTTTTCCGGCTATGAATTCTGAAGCCTGATTAAATCTGATATAGCGCAAAAATGTCTTGGTTTCCAATGAATCCAGAACTTCATCTGAAAGCGTGTACGACTTGATCCACCTTAGCTTAACATCACGCTTTATGCCAAAGGCAAACAAGTCTTGAATCAGTAGATAATTCAATATGTCGTATGAATCATTTTCAGAAACATGTGCAATCTTACCCGTTCGTTCCAGATCGTTGACCCAACATTCCATCTCTTTCACACTGAATGTCAGATAACGGTCCTCCATCGTCAGGATATTCCGTTCCATCCCTTTCAGCAACATGAGTGCTACCTGCGCTTGCGTTATGCTTTTATCGCCTTTGACATATCTATTGGCAGACTTCAAAACGATGTCTCTAATGAATTCGTTGCATGCGGCTCCATGGCAGATACGATAGAAAAAATCATAGGATTCCAAAATCCGTGGAATATCTTCAAGTCCGATACCGAAGTCCTCACTGGTTATTGGAGAAGCGAATAGTTCTGCGACCGATTTCTTTACCTCTCTGAGCCAAATCTTGCCTTCGCGCTTTATTGCTGCCGTCAATCTGTTTGTTGTGGGAGGATAATTCAAGCCTCCTTCCCTTTCAAATATCTTGCAGAGAAGCAATTGATAGCCGCACACCTCGTCAGCATCATGATAGTTGACCGCAGAGGCTGAGGGTATGTCCATCTTGTGCTGAATCATTATTATTTCGCAGAAAGCGGTCCGATCTGACGTTTCTTGGCCGAGGTTCGCCACTGAAAGCCGTTGTCACCGATCATGTTGAGCTGGAAGATAACATTGTCGGCGTCCGTTGCTTTTTCAACCTCAAATTCATAGTTGGCGAGAGGTCCGTTGATAATCACAACCGACTCTCCTTCCTTTGGCTCAAAGGTTCCGATAGGTGCGATATCATACTCGGGTGTGAAATGCCCGATGGTTTCCTGAAAGCGGTTGAAAGAACTTAGCGGAATAGGGGCATAATCTCCACCGGGTTTGCCGGTTGTGGTGTAGCACCACGCCAAATCCCCTATTTTACAGAATAGAGGAAAGATGTCTGTGACGCGAAGCTTAAAAAATACAATATCACGGATTACCGGCTGCTCATCCTTTATAATCTTCTTGCCAACGCGCTTACAAATCTCATCGAGAGGATAAAAAAACTCCGGGCGCAGCATACGGTCATCAAGATTCTTGGTGCGTTCTACCACATCCTCAAAACTCACGCGGCTGCGAAGTTTCATCGCATACCAGCGCAGTGGATTGTTTGAGAGCAGTGTGTTGACTGTTTCCGTGAGTGCGGCACGGCGTTCGCATGAAACATCAGCTTTAACACATAGCGACATTTCCGGGAGACCCTCTGTTGCAATGGCCGAACCCAGCAACGCGACAATCTCCGAGCCGGGAATCCCGCACTTCAAGGCGGCATACGCCCAGATAAGTCTTATAGTATTATCAGCCGAGCGCACAATTGGAATATTGTTTGCGATAAACAGACCTCTTATTTTGAGTTCTATATTTTCCGACAACTGCTTAGGCGTCAGCTTCGACTGCTCAAGAGGAAACAGATATTTTCGATTTGAATCCGCATTACGCCTGACTATTACAGAAACCGCGTCGCTATCTGCCGCGACTTCACTCACTTTCACTTTTGCAACCTCAGCAAGAGGCATGGCGGTGTTAAGGAGAGAATAAAGCAGCATGTCGGCTGCGCATTGCGAAAAAATTGAATCCGTTGATACTGATTTTGTAACCGTCAGAATTTTATCGAATGATTTGTTGTCAAAGCTTTTCGTCGGTCCCGAAATTTGTTTTGTCCGAGTTTTAAACTGTCTGAAAATCTTTGGGACCTCGGAATTAGAATCGGACGCAGTCTCCTTGTATAATGCTGAAATAATGTCAAGGTAATGAATGGCAGTCTTTCCTGAAATACCACGCACTCTCATATTTAGCAACCAATCACCCAGAGTCTGTTCGGATGGAAAATCGGAAGAATAAGTATAAGTGCCTAAAAAAGTTTCAAGACAATTGACGGCTTTGACGTAGTTCAGTCGTGACCTTTCGGACTTCATCAAAACCGCCGACCTAAACTTTTCAATCATACAATCCACAGCATTACCCTGTGCAACAGCCATTTATAAGATTCTAAAAATTTAACCTTTTAGAATATCTATACAATTCAGATAGTCCCCTTATCTATTGAATTTTAGTTGACAAGGGTAACACCAAAACGTATTTTATCGAAGTATACACCTTCAATTTGTTTAGCAAAAAAGCACAAGCTTAAGTATCTCTTCCCAAGAGATTTGGTTGAGCACTAACTTGCTGAATGAAAATAAATAAACATAAAATGATGTTTTCATTTGCTAAACAAATAGAGTCTGCGGCCTCTGGTTTTAGTTAATTATCATTCAGCATGCACAATCATCTATAGGTCAGTTTCGGAAAAATTTTGCTTGTGTAATCCAATTTAAATTAGTAACTTTGCAGCCGAAAAAGCCATGGATTTGTATTTTTTACCTAACAGAATATATAGTCCGGCTAATACTCTCTTGGGAAGAGATATGGATGCTTATAAAACAAAACAGCCTCGATGCTCACAAGCAACGAGGCGTTCGTGTTTTTAGAGGGACTTCAATATAATACTGTTGGCTCTGTCAACTACTGATGTATCGAGGGAGGCGAGGTAAATCTGAGTGGTGGCTTCCGAGTCATGCCCCATACCTTCGCTGATTACGCTCAGAGGAATACCCTTTGCTTTGGCTGCACTTGCCCACGAGTGACGGGCAACATACATCGTAAGAGGGATATTGATACCCACCATGCCGGCTATCTTTTTCAAGTTGTGATTGATATTATAGCCTATGTTTCGGTAGGCACAGCGCTCGTTTATACCACCGGTCCTGATGATTGGAAGCAGATAGTGAGTGGGATTACATGAATATTTATCAAGAATCGTTTGCATTTCCTTGGTCCACTCGATAATCAACTGTTGGCCTGTCTTTCTGCGACGATAGATGATATATCCGTTCTTCAAGTCCGTTTTCTTAAGAAAAGCCATGTCTATAAAACTCATCCCCCTGAGATAGAAGCTCATCAGAAACATATCACGGGCAAAGTCCAATGGAGGCGAGAGCGACAAGTCAAGTGCCTTTATCTTCTTTACATGCACCAACGGTATCGCACGTTTTACAGTCTTATCCACACCTGTATATACATGACGGAAAGGATTGCGGTCCTCGATGATATCCTCCTCTACTGCCCTATGATAGACCGCCCTAAGAATACGGGTGTAAAAAGAGATGGTGTTAGGCGAATTTCCACGGCGTCTATGCCATGCCTCGTATGCCTCCATCACCTCTGAAGTCAGACTGTCGAGCATGATATCCTCATCTTTGCGCAATCGCCCTTGTAGCGTTGCCTGGCAAAGGAACTTCTTGAAGCTGTTGAGTGCCGCCGCGTATGTTTCAGAGGTTCTTGTCTTTCCATTCTGCTTGAACTTGACAATCAGACCCTCCATGAAGTTAAACAGCGAGTATTCGCTTGCATATCTGCGGAACTCGTCAATCACATCATCGGCTGTGTACGACAATCCCTCTGCAGAGAGCCGCCTGTCGATTTTAGTCAAGCGCTCCACATCCCAGCGTATTCTCTCACGTATTGAGAGAATCAAGGACTTTCTTGCGCCTGATTGCTTGGTAGTCACCATAGAGCGGCTTTCGTCCCACTCATCAGGCATGACATGGTACTCTGTGTTAAGTTGACGGATTTTACGCTCATGGATAATCTGGTAATAGATTGCCCCTTCATGACAGGGAATCATTGATGGTCGGTATTTTACCTTTACTGAGGCCATAGTGTATAACCTTTTTTAAGCTAAAGATACGACAAAAGAATACACTAAGTATCAGAGCGCATTTATTATCTCAACCATGTATGCAGAAAAAAGAAAGAACTGAATCTTAACGACTCAGCTCTTTCTTAAAGTTGCCTTGGAAGGATTCGAACCCTCACAGGCGGAACCAGAATCCGACGTGCTACCATTACACCACAAGGCAGGGTGGCTCGGGGTTGTTTCCCTTTTGCGAGTGCAAAGTTACAACGTTTTTTTTATCCCACCAAATTTTTTTCAAACTTTTTTTCATCATATCTCATTTTTTTTGATTTTGGGGGTCAGCAACGTCGAGATTTCTCCATTTGGGAAGTTTTTCCCGACTTTAAAGACAATACATTTGCCAAAAAAGTACTAAATTTGCAAATTAGATTTACATCAATTTGAAATGAGTCGACTTTATATAATATTAAGATTGTGCCTCGCCACCTTTTTTATAATGTGTGGCAGCATTGCCGTCCATGCTTTCGACTCATCCAATCCTTTCGTTGTAGTCTTAGACGCCGGGCATGGAGGAAACGACCAAGGCTGCCGCGGCAAGACACAGAAAGAGAAGATAATTACTCTTGATGTGGCCACACGAGCCGGCAAGCTGCTTCAAAAAGAGCTCGGCGACAGTATCAAGGTGGTATATACCCGCGATGACGACACATTCATTCCCCTCACCAAACGTGCAGAAATCGCAAACAATGCCAATGCCGACCTCTTTATATCAGTACACGTAAATTCGATTGACAACCGCACCCGAGGACGTGAAAAGGTTCACGGAGCGTCGGTATATACGGTCGGGCTCCACAAAAGCGATGCAAACCTTGCAGTGGCCATGCGTGAGAATGCCGTTATTGAACTTGAAAATGATTTCACCGAAACCTACCAAGGTTTTGACCCCAATTCATCCGAATCCTATATAATCTTCGAACTCACACAAAACCGCCACATGGAGAAGAGCGTCGAATTTGCCACCCTTGTCCAGAATGGTTTGGTCAAAAATGCCGGCCGCGCCGACAAGGGCGTGCGTCAAGCCGGGTTTCTTGTCCTGTGGGCAACGCGTATGCCTTCGGTACTTATCGAGCTCGATTTTATATGCAATCCGGAAGCCGAGCGTTTTCTCGGGTCTGACGCAGGCCGGCAAAAATGCGCCAACGCCATAGCCCGTGCTGTGATTGACTACAGGGCAAAACATCCGGCAAACAGCATGAATAATAAAAAATAACATAACAGAAAGATGAAACAATTTTTCCGCAAAGAAGTAATGATAGGCCTGCTTGTGATATTGGCCCTTGTCATTCTTTACTTTGGTATCAATTTTCTCAAAGGAGTCAATATCTTCAAGGCTGCAAATTACTACTACGCTACATATAATAATGTAGAGGGACTCGCTGTATCGGCTCCCGTCAATCTGAATGGCTTCAAGGTCGGCCTCGTACGCGAGATACGCTACGACTACGCTCACCCGGGCAATGTCGTTGTAGAGATGAGTCTCGACAAATCACTCCGTCTTCCGACCGGTTCTACAGCCACTCTCACCAGCGACCTTCTCGGCACAGCCTCAATCTCAATCGGGCTGGCAGAAAATACCGGCTCCTATTATAATATAGGTGACACAATCCCCGCCAGGATAAACGCCGGCATGATGGCTGCATTGAGCGACAACCTCATGCCGGCCATCAACGCAATCGTTCCGAAAGTCGACACCCTTCTCACAAGCCTCAACACCTTGGTGGCTGACCCGGCTCTCGCCACAAGCCTGAGAAGACTTGACGATATCACATTGGAGCTCAACACTACCCTACGCTCTCTTCATCAGGCTACCGCCCAGTTGTCGCCTGTAGTGAAAGATGTGAAAAGCATAACTGCCAATGTTGACTCCATCACAGGTGATCTCGCTGTGGTTACATCACAACTCAGCAAAGCTCCCGTCGACAGCGTCATATCCGACCTCCAGTCAACAGTCGCTCATCTCAACGAACTTACCGCCAAGCTAAACGATTCAAACTCATCGGTAGGTAAAATGCTCAACGACCCTGAGCTCTACGACAACCTCAGCGCTTCTGCCGCCGCCCTCGACTCACTCTTGGTTGACGTGAAACGCAATCCCAAACGATATATTAGCATAAAAGTATTTTAAGGAACGACATTAGTGCAGGAAATGCTTATTTAAAATAATTTCAAATAAGCATTTCCTGCCTCTTTTATCTAAAATCTTATAAATACAAGCCCATACACGATATCAGTCTATACCGGAGACCTCTCAATCTGCACATCGATTCATCTCACATCACTATAAATCAACAATTTACACCGGCGAGGGCACTAAATCACAGCCAAAAAACGCTAACTCATTGTATTCAACGTACTTGCATTATTTTCGTAATTTGCAAATATTTCGATGTTTGTTTTTTCAAAAAAAAATTAAGAATTTTGCACTCGAAAAGTAAAGCACAAATCAACAATGAACCAGACACACCAAGACCTTTGGGCAGCTTGTCGCGATTTTATCAAAGACAATCTTTCGCCCCAGCAGTTCGACACTTGGTTCCGCGACATGACTTCTATAAGTTATGAAAACGGGGAACTCAAGCTGTTGGTGCCGTCTGTATTCTTCATTGAGCAAATCCAAGCCCGCTATCTGCCTCTGCTCCGCTCAGGCGTAAAGAAAGTATATGGCTCGGGAGTGCATATCGAATTCCTCTACCCTCTTAAGAAAGACGACCCCCAGTCGATAAGCTTTCAGAAGGGCAGCGAGCCATCGCCATCCATCATGGCTCAAAGCAATGCACCGGCCGCCAATCCATTTGCACCGGTAAGCAAGAGCGACTTCGACCCTCAGCTCAATCCCCGCTACACATTTGAGAACTACTGCGAGAGCGACAGCAATAAAATCGCACGTTCGATTGGCGAGGCTATAGCAAACAATCCTTCGCTCAAGACCTTCAACCCGCTTTTCGTTTTCGGTCCGTCGGGTGTCGGAAAGACTCACCTCATTCAGGCTATCGGCATACGAATTAAGGAGCGCAACCCCAAGGCACGCGTTCTTTATGTGACAGCTCGACTCTTCCAAAGCCAATATACCGCAGCAGCAGCCAAGAATATCAACGATTTCTTCCACTTCTACCAGAGTATCGACACTCTGATAATCGATGATATCCAAGACCTGCAGAATATGCCCGGAACTCAGAATACATTCTTCCACATATTCAATCATCTCCACCAGCACGACCGCCAGATTATCATGTCGAGCGACTGTGCCCCAAGTGAGATGGAAGGTTTCGAGGCTCGTCTGCTCAGCCGCTTCAAATGGGGCATGCAGGTAGAACTAGACCGCCCCGACATCGACTTGCGCCGCAACGTACTCAAGCTCAAAGCTGACAGCGACGGCCTCCTCCTGCCTACCGACGTTTCTGAATTTATAGCCTCTAACGTCACCCAAAGTGTACGCGAACTTGAGGGTATCGTGGTTTCGCTTCTTGCGCACGCCACTGTATTCAACCGCGACATATCTCTTGACCTTGCCAAACGTGTGGTATCGAATGCGGTCAAGATCAAGCGCCATCAGGTAAACTTCGAGATGGTGGCCGACGCAGTAGCCTCTCACTACGGCATTAATTCCGACTTGCTCTTCACCAAGAGCCGCCGTCGTGAAGTATCCGACGCCCGTCAGATTGTAATGTATCTGGCTAAGAAATTGGTAAAAATGCCATTGACGACAATTGGCCAGAAACTCGACCGAAGCCACGCAACCGTCATATACGGCTGCCAGACTATCGAAACACGCATTGGTACCGAGAAAAAACTCGCTGCCGACATCGACGCTATAGAAGCCGCCATAGCTTCAAGATAATTTTGTTGTTCTGTCTGCAACAAATTCCCCTCTTTTTGCGTTATAATATCAGCTTACCGCAATCACGTAAGCTAATAATTATTGCATAACATTCAAATTCAGCACATTATGGAAACCACACGCCCGCTCATCCTTATCACGAACGACGATAGCATAAACGCTCCCGGTATCCATCACCTCGCCGATTGTGTCCGTTCGATGGGCGACGTATTTGTGGTGGCTCCCGAGTACCCTCACTCCGGCCAATCCGCCGCCATGACGGTAGGAGCGCCCCTGCGCATTACCGAAAAACCATGCGATAAAGAGGGAATCCGTCTTTTCACAGTAAACGGCACCCCCGTCGATTGCGTAAAGCTCGCTCTTTTCGCAATAATGCCACGACGCCCCGACCTTGTTCTCGCAGGTATCAACCATGGCTCGAACTCAGGTGTAAACGTCACATATTCAGGCACTATGGGTGCCGTACTCGAAGGCTGTATCGAGGGTATCCCGTCTGTCGGCTTCTCACTAATGCACCATTCTATGAAAGCCGACTTTAAATACTGCACTGCATTCGTGGCTGCCATTGTCGGAAAAGTAATTGAAAACGGTCTGCCGGAAGGAGTCTGCCTCAACGTAAATATACCGGCGCGCGTAATGCCCGAAGGTATACGTGTCTGCCGTGCCGCCCATGGCAAATGGGTAGACAGTTTCAAACGTTATCTCGATCCGCAAGGCGTACCATTTTACTGGTTATCAGGTAAATTCGTAAACTTTGAGCCCGACGCAACCGATACCGACGAGTATTGGCTTCAGCGCCGCTACATAAGCGTTGTGCCCGTAACTTGTTATCCTACGGCAAATGCTGCGATAAAAACGCTCGCCGACCGGTTCGATACCGAATGATTCTCAAGCACTGCGGATTTCGATGTGGCTGCTACCCGAATTTCCGTGCTTTATAATACGTATCTGAGTTGATATCCGCTCGCTCATTGTATCTGTGTGGCTGATTACACCTACTTTCTTGCCGCGCGACGACTGCAATGAAGCGAGCGAATCTATTACAGTTGCAAGCGTATCGGGATCAAGGGTTCCGAAGCCTTCATCAATAAAAAGGTTATCGAACGATATATTGCGCGAAGATAGCGACGACAAACCCAAGGCAAGCCCAAGACTCACTATAAATGTCTCTCCGCCCGAAAGCGATGTCGTGTCTCTGATATCATCGGCGCGATCATGATCGATTACCCTTATACCCAGCGAATTCTTCACCTGCACAAGTTCATATCGTGAATTAAACCGTCGTATCTCATCATTCGCATGCGCGATGAGAAAACTGAGAGTGTAGCATTGGGCAATCTTTCGCAAAGTCTTGCCGTCACCGCCTATAGCCTGCGTTATCTGCTCCCATTCATCGAGGTACTCACGTGCCTGTTTCTGCTTTTCATAGAGAAGCCCCATTTTCTCGCGGGCACGGATATAAGCCTTTAAGCGGAGTGACTTATTCTCCAATTCTTCAGGACGCCAAGCCTCGAGAGCCAAACGTTGCCCCTGAAGCACCTCACGCTCTTCTTCCGGTTTAATTTCTTGGTGTTCAAGCCTTTGTTTGCGGGCATTTTCGAGAGTCGTTTTCGCTGTTGTATATGACATCGTGGCTGATTTCAACCTTTCGCGCAAGTGTTCCCAATTGCACTCAGACTCTTTCATTTGCTTCAGAAAAGCAATATCCACCTCTTCATCCGCAAAATCAGCAAGCCAACGGTCAAGAGCGGCTGCAATTTTCTCCCGGGAATCTTTCAGTGCTGCTATATTTTTCTTCGCTGCCTCTTCTTTACCTTTCAAGTTGTGCAGCTTTGTCTTGAGATTCAAAATTTGCTCTGACTGCGCATTGACCAAATTAGAGGCCGCTTCTACAGCTTTCGACAGACGTTCTTCAAATTTATCCGGAGTTTCCTCTCCAATTTCTGCTTTTACGGCATTCTGCTTGGCCAATAAATAATCACCGGCCTCCTGCAAAGAACTTACCGATCTATTATACGCTTCAATTTTTTCTTTCTCACTTTCAATAAGATTGGGTGTCGAAGATTGCAAGGACTTATATAGAGTTTCAGCCTCTGCCCTACTCTTCTCGGCAGCTTTTAGTTTTATGTCCGACTCTTGTCTGAAAGTCTCCCGCGCGTTGATTGCCTTATCCAAATCAACGCGCAATCTTGCAGCATCATCTGTGAGCGCAGTATATTTAGCGATGGAATCAGTCAGTTCTACAGATAAAGAAGTTAGTTCTTTTCTAAGCTTTTCAAGATTCTCAATATCCTCAGGCCACTCTTGATGAGCCTGCCTGATTGCATTAATCAGCTCTCCGCAATGATTTATCTCGCCTTCAAGCTCAAGCATTGCTTTCTCGAATTGCTTGATTTTGGCTTCATTGGCAGCAAGTTCTTTACTCAAAGCGACATATAATTCACTTTGCCTCTTATATTCCGCTTCCTTCTCCTGAATAAGTTTTGCAAGCCTGGATACCGCACCCTTCAAGAGTGTAAGGTCGGAATAAGGATGTACGGTAGCACCACAAAGCGGACACGGTTCTCCGTCGACAAGTTCATGCCGGGTAGTCTCATAATCATGGCTCGACAGCAGGATATACGATTTGCGCAGAGTTGTAAGTTCTTCATTAACAGCTTCAACCGATAATTTTGCCAATTCTGCATAAATATTACGATTACAGGTCTGCAAACGGGAGTTTTCCTGATGTAAAAGCTTTGATTTCGACTTCTTGTCAGCCAATTCTCCCGTTATTCTCAAGATGTCCGACAAATCCGAGATCGCTTTATCCGCCTTGGTTTTTCTCTCCTGCAGTTGCGTATGATTATACTGAGATATCTGCTGATTAAGCAACTCGCATTTTTCCCGCAATTCATTGACCGATTTATCATAGCGCGCCAAGTTTGCCGCCGTTTCATGATACAGCGCCTCAAACTCTTCCGATAATTTCCGATAACTTTCCCCGCTACTTTTTATAGCCTTTTCATTCTCTTTGAGAGCCAGAGAAGCCCTGTCAAGTGCAGCTTTTGAATTCCTTACAGCTTCCTTTTTTTCTTGCAGCGAGGCTTGTGCCACAATTATCTCTCCTGTGATCTCTCGTGCGCGGTTGATATGCGGCTTCGACTCTTCATATCGGCTAAGTTCTTCTTGGGCTTTAGATTTCAGCAAATCGATCTTCTTTTCAGCCGCCAATATTTCTTCAGATACAACAGCCGATTCATCACGTAAAGCTACAAGCTCTTTTTCCGACTTCTCAATATTTTCCTCTGCAGAAATAAGGTCACGATAGAGATTTACGCCCTCTATGGTGGTGTCGTGCAGCGTAAGCTGCCTCTGCTCTTCCGTCAGCGACGCCAACAATTCAGAAGATTTATCAAAACCGACGGCAAACGCCTCGATGTCAGCGACTAACTTATCATCGGCAATATACCAATCCAAGCACTTTCTCACACTTTCGAGCTTTGCGTCATTCGCTTTCTTTTCAGTCTCAAGCCTCTCTATATCTTCTTTGAGCGAGTTGAGTTCATCCTGCGTGAGGTCATCATTGATATAGGCATTTATTCCCGCCGTTATGCTGTCGTAATTCGCCGAAGCCTCTTTGCGCCTTGCACTTATCTCTTCGGCTATTCTTGCATAAAGATGTTCGCAACCTATCAGTTTCTCAAGCAATTCATATCTCTCATCTTCTTTTGCTGTAAGGAAACTTGCAAATGCACCTTGCGCAATCAGCACTGTCCGCAGAAATTGCTCATAGTCAAGGCCTATAATCACAGGCAGTTTAGACCAATCATCCTCAAGCTCAATTATATCGCCGGCTTTCTCACATATCCGGTAAAGCTTTGTCACGGCGCTGTCGTAATGAAGGCGTTTGAATATCACCGACCATTCTGCCCGATAGACATTACCGTTGTTGGCAAGAAATGTCAATTTGCTGTAACCGTATTTTTTGCCATGAGTAAGAATATTACGGCAATCCGACGGTGCAAGACGCCGGTTCTCTTCCTCATCTCTGCGCCCGTAGATTTCGATGTTGCGGTTGCGGTCGTTTTTCTTTTTCGGGTATCTCGGAGCACGGTTGAACAGAGCGAGACAGATAGCGTCGAGTATCGTCGATTTGCCACTCCCGGTAGGTCCTACAATACTGAATATATTGCTCTCTCCTAAAATTCCCTTATCAAAATCAATTACTTCACCTTCCGCACGGTCAAGTGAAGCAAGGTTAAGAAGTTCAAGCTTAAGAAATTTCATATCTCGCTTTTGATTCCGTCAATAATTTCCTGCAACATCTGTTTCTGATTATCCGACATTTCATGTTCATGCCGCACTAAAAAAGCCTCACGCAGAGTTTCAAGCGGGTCTCTATTGAGTATATCATCTACACTTCTCATTTTTCTATCACCGCTGATGGTACTGATATCTATATTCGGCAGCACGCGCTGAATCTTACACAACACAGCATTCTTACGCGATATCAGGTCTTCTATCGCCTTGAGTTCATCCTTATCAACCCTGTCGAGTATAACCTTCACCGCAAGATAATCATAATTGCCGTCGAGGGCGCCGGCTTCCCTGTCGCTTAATTCCTTATCAAGAAGCTTCATAAGTTTCTTGGGAGGCAAACCCTCATCATCATCCGGCATTACCAGCAAGCGGTGCGCGGGCGTATATACAAGTTGCTCAACTTCTATACCATCTTGCGAAATCTCAACCAGATCCACCCCATGACGGTAATCTTTTTCGGCAAACGACATCGGAAGTACGCTTCCGCTATACCTTGCATTGGGCAAGCCGGCGATTTTCTGCCGCTTATGTATGTGCCCGCAGGTAAGATAATCGGGATACTCTTCCAAGCCGCCCATATTCACCATCTCCTGACCGCCTACGATGATTCGTTCACTCGCGTCTTTACCTGCAATCTCGGCACCGGAGGCATAGAGATGTGCCATCATCACGAGTTTACGACCGGGATATAGCTCGCGTGCCCGACGCAAAAGCTCTGCTATAAAATCCTTGACGCCCTCCTGATAATCATTGCAGCGCAATATATCGTTGCGCAGGAAAGGAACAGCAAGGACAACAATCTCCCCACCCTTACCATCGCTGACCGGAATCATCAGGTCATCATAGTCGGTCACCCAATTATCATTTTCCCAATGCCGGTGTATCTGACCGCGAACTTCCACATTGTGGCTTCCAAGCAATGTGCGCGGCGCCTCGAGTCTTGCTGCCGAATCATGATTGCCGGCGGTAATGACAATCACCATCGACGGGCACGACCGGTGCAACTCCACAAGGAATTCATAGTAAAGAGCCTGCGCGGCCGCCGACGGGTTACTGTTGTCGAATACATCGCCGGCGACCAGCAAGGCGTCAGGCTGCAACTCCTGTGTCTGAGTCAGCAGCCATGAAAGAAATTGTCGTTGTTCGGGCAAGCGGTCATTTCCGTGGAAAAGGTTTCCCAAATGCCAGTCACCCGTACAGATCAGTCTCATCCGCAATAGAAATAACGGGCTACAAGTTCGGCCATCAATTCAGGATCGCCATGCGCGCGCGAAGCCTCATCGCTGTCGTAGCTGCGCAATTTTGCAGCCTGAGCCTCTATCATTGCAGCAGGGAATACTCCATGCGCCTCGAATACATCTGCCCGGGCGAGCAAAGCCTCGGCCGATTCGGCACACGATACCGGCAATGTGGGCAATACAGCCTGCCGTCCGGCATTCTCCGACTTATGGATATCGATATCCACATAGTGCTTGATGGCCGACTCAAGAGCGTCAGGCATTTCAAAACCATGGCGTATGGCAACAGCCAACGCTGCCATCAGTGAATATATTTCAGCCGAGCAGTCGGCACTTCTTATCTCGAAAGTCTGCTTCTGACGGGTATCCACATCCGCACCCATCGCATTTGCACTTCCGTTGGCTATGCCGCACATATCTTTGCCCGATGTCCAGCCAAGCGGCACGCGTACGAGAACCGACCGGTTGCGGTCGCCCCAGCAGATATTTGTCGGAGCCTCCTGATGAGGAACAAGTCGGAAATACGATGTCGGGTTGGTGTTGCCGAAAGCAGTGATTGCAGGCGCCAGATCCATGAGTCCGGCGATAGCGGTGCGGGCCTTGTCGCTCAGTTGACCGTCTTTATCAAGCATGGCGCTACTGCCGTCGGCATTTACGAGGCGCATGTGCACATGCAGTCCCGAGCCGGCTTTGCCTACGATTATCTTCGGAGCAAATGTCACATCAAGCCCCTCAAGCATAGCTTGGTTGCGGATAACCCACTTGGCTATCATGAGCTGGTCGGCGGCGTCGCGGGCGTCAACAGGCAGGAATTCAATCTCGTTCTGCTCATATATCTTACCGTCCAATGTGAAGTTGCCTACCTCGCTGTGGCCGTATTTTATCTTGCCTCCACATTGTGCTACCGCCCTCATGCAGCGCACACGGAAGTTATTGAACTTCGCAAAGGGCGACGATTCATGGTAGCCACGCTGATCCACGGCAGGATACATTCCCATATCCTCGCCTATCACATAGTATTCAAGCTCACCCATGGCGTGGAAATACATGCCCGTCGCCTTGGTAAACTCGGTGCATGCCTTGTCGAGCAAATGGTCGGGAGAGCTTTCAAGCGGCTTGCCGTCTTTATCGAAATAAGAGCACAGCATAGCCAAGGTAGGAATCGGAGAGAATGGATCTACAAAAGCCGTGCGGTAGCGCGGTATCACATAGAGGTCAGAGCTGCCGGCGCTGATGTACGGAAACAGCGATGAGCCGTCTACGCGCTCGCCGAGAGTGAGGATAGTCTCAAGATACGCAAGATCGTTGACTACAAAATTCAAGGTCTTGAGCCTTCCGTCGGCTGCAGGATACATAAAGTTGACCATCTCAATACCCTTGTCGCGGATATATCGCACAATATCCTGTCGGGTAAAAGCCACCGGGTCTTTGCCAAGATATGCCGCGATGGGATTTTTGGTGAGTTCAAGAGAGTTTTGCATGGTAAGGAATTTTAAGCTAATGGAACAATACCGATACCCGGACGTTCGGGCAAAGTCACTTTGCCGTCAACAATTTTCATTCCGTCGAATATATCATTTGCAATCAAAAGATTGCCGTCAAGATCTGCCCAATCCACAAGCGGTGCCAACTGAGCTGCCGCGCTGACGGCACAAGAAGTCTCGGTCATACAGCCAAGCATTACTTTCATGCCGAGAGCGCGTGCGAGAGTCGCCATCTGATATGCCTCGTGCATACCGGTGCTCTTCATCAGCTTGATATTGATACCGTCGTATGCTCCTGCAGCACGGCGTACGTCGGGCAGTCGCTGCAGAAATTCATCGGCGATGATGGGCAGCGGGGAGCGTTCGCGCAGCCATGCAGTATCATCTATGGCGGCCTTATCCATTGGCTGCTCTACAAAGAGACAGTTGCGCTCGGCAAGCCAATGGCACATTTCGAGGGCTTTCTCCTTATTGTTCCATCCTTGGTTGGCGTCGACGCAGATGGGAACATCGGTGTATTTTCTGAGAGCTTCCACGATTTCTTTGTCATGGTCAAGGCCCATCTTTACCTTGACAACCTTATAGGGCGAGGTTTCCTCTATCTTCTTGCGCATTTCCTCCGGGTTGGAGTCATAGCTGATGGTAAAAGATGTATTGGGGCATTTGTCCGGGTTAAGACCCCAGATCTTATACCACGGCTGTCCCATGATCTTACCCGTAAGGTCATGGAGAGCTATGTCTACCGACGCTTTGGCTGCGCGGTTGTTGGGTGCAACGCTCTCCATGTACTCATGGATATCTTCAATGCGGAAAGGATCTGTAAACTGGCTCAGGTCAAGTTTCGACAGAAATTCAGTCACAGACGCCACCGATTCGCCAAGATATGGAGGCATGGAAGCCTCGCCATAGCCTATCACGCCATCATATTCAATCTCTACCTGAACATCAGGTGTAGTGGTGCGCTGCGAACGCGCAAGATTGAACGCATGGCGCAATTGAAGTTCGTAGGGACGGAAGCGCAAATTGAGCCTTCCGCTGCGAGTACCTTCTTTTGTTGATTGGCCGAAAGCCGAAAAGGATATGGGAGATGCGGCGATCATAGCACCAAGCATTCCTGTTTTGAGAAATTTTCTGCGGTCCATTTTATAGTAGTTGTCATTTCATTAAAAATACCACGGATGATTACGCGCACGCGTGATTCCGGGTGTTTCCTCGCTGCCCGCTATACGCACGGCATGGAGGAAAGGTGTGGTGAGATAGCTCTCTGACTCCGGGTCTACGCTGTTGCGTTTTACGCGCCCGGAAGAATGCACATAATTGCCGTCATGGTCATAGATGGCGACATGCGTCACCTTGCCGGTGCGCGCATTACCGAAGAACAGCAGGTCTCCGGCTTTGCAGCTACGCCAGTTGGCAGCCTCAATGCGCTTGCCGGTAAGAGCCTGCTGCGAAGCGTCGCGCATAAGTATGAGGCCGTTGGCATAGTAGCTTACCTTGGCCAGGCCTGAGCAGTCGAGTGCCTTTGTCGATGTGCCACCCCAAAGATAAGGTGTACCTTCCATCGAATATGCAATGTCGAGTATTCGGTCAGCGTCGAAATTCTGCGACGCCCATGTTTCTATAGGCGTAAGGTCTGAGACATCAACAAATCCTGTGCGACCGTCGGGAAGTGCAACATTCACACGTCCGTCAGTGACATGAACCTCATTTCCGGGCACCTCTACGATACAGCCGTTTACAAGATCGGTAACCACATCGCGAAGACCTTTCGTTGTCGGCGTTGTATAAACACGTATCTGGTATGGAGCACTGACTATAAACCGCTTTGCCTCACGCCATTTTTTCATCTCTGCCGAAGTCTTTGCCACTACCGATGATGAGGGCACCCATGCGATATAGCCGTCGGGAGTCTGCACACGCCACCATTCGCCACCTTTTTCAAGCACACGCACAGGTGTGCCGAGAACAGCTTGCGTAGCCATTTCGGCACTGTGACGACCACCCGTGCGGAGACTCGCAGCCGAAATACGTATCTGTGCCCATTGGTCGTAAGGAAGAAGGTGCATGCTGTCGGCATATTCGACGCCGGCCTCGGCAAGTGCTTTGACGGTTTCTTTCATCGCTGTCGAGTCCGACACTTCTCCACCGACTACGAGGCTGCCGTCGTTGTTGTTATACGCTTTGATATCGTATATGGCCTGACGGCTGTCAGGAGCGACCTTGGCCTTAACCGCCTTTATGCACTCCTGAGCTTTAGCGAGGGCGTTGGCCGATGATTGCGCCGACACAGGCATAGCCAATAGAGCCATGGCCAATATAGTGATATATTTCATTATTATCTTTACTTTATCGGTTCTATTGATATGATTTCGAGATCTGAATCCCATGCAGGATAGAAGAGGTTTGCCTTGCCGGTTTCCACCTCACCTACTTGGAAATCCACCGTCTCGCTGCGGACATATTTCTTAGCAGGATACAGCTCTCCACATACTCCCGTATTCGAGGCGAAACGGTGCGCGTCGATACCATGACTGTAGAAGTTCACGATTTCCTCATCGTCAGCTCCGCGGTAGCGGCCGAACGATGTGTCTACCGGCACCCAGCCGATACCCTCGAAGTACACCTCAGCCCAGTCATGCAGATTGGTCTCGCCGGGATGTAACATCCAGCCGCTCTCCCAACGGGCCGGTACACCGAGTGAGCGCATAAGCGATATATAGAGAAGCGAAACCTGCCCGCAATCTCCGTGCTTTTCTCTGATTACATACGCCGGAATACAGTCGATTGTGCTGTATTCGCGGGCCCCGGCCCATGGATAGTTGGCGTCGATATAATCATATACGAGCTCGCTTTGACGGTAAGGATTGGTCTCATTCCCCACGATAGCCTTTGCCAATGAATCAAGGCGAATGATATGCGGAGCTTCCATTGCCGTATAGCGTTTGTAGACTTCGCTCTGCTTGTCGTACGGCTTGATTGAAGCCATTATATCCTTATCCGGGAAATAGCGGCCGGAAGTGACAAATTCACCCACATACTCAAAATGAGCGGTATCGCCCGGAGCAGGAGCAGGGGCAGCGAAGTAGATGGTATTATGCACAGATTTTCCGTCCGACAGCACGTAGTCTGAAGGTATAGCCGAAACAATCTCCACATCGCGCTGACGGCCACCGTCAGGATTGCCGAGCGGCACCGGCATCCACACACGCAGGCTGTCGCCGGCATAAAGCTCATGACCCGGAACGTCGACACTGAAGCGGTACTTCACTTTATGGCTTAAGCCGCGGTCGTTTTTGCCACGGTAATAATTGAGCACGGAGTCGACATAGGCATAGCGGTTCTGTGCCGCAGCGTCGCCTCTGTTCGATTTCGAAGCATACTCCGGATTTAGCAGATTGAGATTGCGCACCGACTTGCGATGAAACCGCTGCTCTCCTTCGATCTCCATCGCCTCAAGATAATGGCGTGCCACAAAGCTGTCGATATCAGCCGAGGTCACCTCGGGATGTTGACGTTGCACAGCCTCAAGGACTTCCTGACGCGACATCGAAAAGTCCGAAGCCGTACGCCGGGCAATCGCTTTAGCCGAATCGCTTTCAAACCATACAGGCAATGAAGCCTCTGCTGCCGCAGCTTCAGCGGCCTTATATTGTTCTGCCTCATGGTATACCATGTATGCGCCGAAAGCGCCCAGACACACCACTACGGCAAGGGTAGCTACTTTCTTTTTATTCATCGAACAAGTGTTTTCAATTTACTTGTAAAGATACGAATAATTCCACATTCCACAAAAACTTTATACTTTTTTCACTACAAATCGCTAACAAAGGTAAAATCTAAAAAATCGCCGGGCAAGCAGCATTTTCAAGCTGCCCGTCCGGCGATATTTTATTTGGTGTAAGATCAGATACCGAGCTGAGCTTTCACGCGTGCGATTTTAGCTGCGGCGTCGCGGTTGCAACGGTCATAGTCGGCTGCATCGGCCATCTTGTCGTGTACCTCAATGTAGAATTTGATCTTAGGCTCAGTTCCCGACGGACGGATTGAAATCTTGGTGCCGTCTTCGGTGAAGTACTGAAGTACGTTAGAGGTTGTCGGGAAGTCCATCTTGGTGACTGCGCCTGTGCGGGTGTCGGTGCAGTTGAGATCACCGTAGTCCTTGATGAGCACAACGGGGCTGCCGGCGATTTCTTTGGGAGGATTCTGACGGAAATCGACCATCATCTTCTGAATCTCCTCGGCACCGGTCTTGCCCGGACGTACTACGCTGACACCTTCTTCGTGGCTGTAGCCGTTTTTGAGGTAGATTTCCTGAAGCATTTGGTTGAAGTCAAGACCGCGGTCTTTGGCCCATGCGCAGATTTCGGCCATAAGGGAGATTGCCGACACAGAGTCTTTGTCGCGGCAGAAATCTTCGGCGAGGAAGCCGTAGCTCTCTTCACCGCCACCGAGATAGCGCTCCTGACCTTCGAGGTCGCGGATGACGGCTGCAATCCATTTGAAACCGGTATAGCAGTCAAACATCTTGATGTTCTGGTTCTCGGCGATAGCCTTGATAGTCTCGGTGGTAACGATGGTCTTAACCACAAATTCGTTGCCTTTGAGCTTACCCATCTCGCGGTTGCGCAGCATGATGTAGTTAAGAAGAATCATCACAATCTGGTTACCGTTGATGAGCTGGTATTCACCGTTGTTGTCGCGGATAACACAGCCGATACGGTCGGCGTCAGGGTCGGAAGCTACAACGAGGTCGGCGTCAACTTCCTTGGCTTTGGCGATAGCCATGGCCATGGCCGAAGGATTCTCGGGGTTGGGCGAATCTACTGTGGGGAAATCGCCGCTGGGGATATCCTGCTCCGGCACGTGGATGATGTTGGTGAAACCGTAGTTGCGCAGCGAGTCGGGAACGAGTTTTACACCGGTTCCGTGAATAGGAGTGTAGACAATCTTCAGGTCGGCATGACGCTTGATCACTTCCGGATCAAGCGACAGGCCCTTGATTGCTGCAAGGAACTTTTGGTCCATAGCGTCGCCGATAATCTCGATAAGGTCTTTGTTACCCTCGAATTTGATTTCGGTAACACTCTTGATACGGTTTACATTGTCGATGATATTCACATCGTGAGGAGCGATAATCTGTGCGCCGTCGCTCCAATATGCCTTGTAGCCGTTATACTCTTTGGGGTTGTGCGACGCTGTGATATTCACACCGCTCTGGCAACCGAGCTCGCGGATAGCGAAAGACAATTCGGGAGTAGGACGGAAGGTGTCGAAAAGATATACCTTGATACCGTTGGCCGAGAAAATATCGGCTACAATCTCAGCAAACTTACGTGAGTTGTTGCGCACGTCATGACCTACAACCACGCTGATCTGAGGCATATCGGGGAAAGCCTCTTTGAGGTAGTTGGCAAGGCCTTGGGTAGCGGCACCCACAGTGTAGATATTCATACGGTTGCTGCCGGCTCCCATGATACCGCGCAGACCACCTGTACCGAATTCAAGATCTTTATAGAACGACTCGATGAGTTCGGTTTTGTCGTCGGCGTCGAGCATACGGCGCACTTCGGCTTTTGTTTCCTCATCATAGCCTTCGCCAAGCCACATCTGTGCTTTCTCTGTAACTTGGGCAAGAAGTTCTTTATTTTCCATGTTTCTGAGTTAGTTATTTTGTGTGTTATTTATATTCGATAATGGCAAAGTTAATGTATTATCGTCAGATATACAAATTATTGCGCCCTTAAGTTTTCCGATTATAATTAAAAAAAGTTCCCGGAGGCAAGAAATCTTGCTTCCGGGAACCTTTATATGGTCGGAATATCAACCTTTGATAAGGTCTTTACCGGTCATTTCTGCGGGCTGCTTCACTCCCATGATATGGAGAAGCGAGGGTGCCACGTCGGCAAGAATACCGTTTTCGGTAGTGGCTTTCTTATCCTCGGTCACATATACGAAAGGTACGGGGTTGAGCGAGTGTGCTGTATTGGGGGTACCGTCGGTGTTGACTGCATTATCTGCATTGCCGTGGTCAGCGATGATTATCACCTCATAGCCGTGCTTCTTGGCAGCCTCTACTGTATCGTGCAGACAGGTGTCGAGGGTCTCGACTGCCTTTTGGATAGCAGGATAGATACCGGTGTGGCCCACCATGTCGCCATTGGCATAGTTGACAACGATAAAGTCATATTTCTCTTCGTCGATAGCCTCAACGAGTTTGTCCTTCACTTGGAAGGCGCTCATCTCGGGCTGAAGGTCGTATGTCGCAACCTTGGGCGACGGAACGAGAATACGGTCTTCGCCGGGGAAAGCTGCCTCGCGGCCGCCGTTGAAGAAGAAGGTTACGTGGGCATACTTCTCTGTCTCAGCGATATGAAGCTGTTTCTTGCCTTGGTTGCTGAGATACTCGGCCAGAGTGTTCTGCACGTCTTCCTTGTCGAAGATGATATGAACGCCCTTGAACGACGAGTCGTAGGGAGTCATGCAATAGTATTGCAGACCGGGCACGGTGTGCATACCTTCTTCGGGCATATCGTGCTGGGTGAGTACTTCGGTGAGCTCTTTGGCACGGTCGTTGCGGTAGTTGAAGAAAATCACGCAGTCATCAGCTTTGATGGTGCCGTCAACCGTAGAGTTATTGATAGGCTTGATGAACTCGTCGGTCACATCATTGTCATAGCTCTGCTGCATTGCTGCAACCATATCTGTAGCCTGCTCGCCTTTACCGTCGACAAGAAGGTCGTATGCTTCTTTCACACGGTTCCAGCGGTGGTCACGGTCCATGGCATAGAAACGTCCTACGATAGAGGCAATCACACCGGCCGACTGAGCGCAATGCTCTTCAACCATGCGGATATAGTCGATACCGCTGCGGGGGTCGGTATCGCGGCCGTCCATGAAGCAGTGAAGATATACTTTCTTGAGTTCATAGCGCTTTGCAATGTCGCAGAGAGCATAGAGATGTTCGAGCGATGAGTGTACGCCGCCCGTTGAGGTCAGACCCATGAAGTGCATTGCCTGACCGGTTTTTGCGCAATACTCAAAAGCGCTCTTGATCTCGGGATTGTCGAGAATGGCGCCGGTGGCGATTGCCTTGTTGATCTTCACAAGATCTTGATATACAATTCGGCCAGCGCCGATATTGAGATGACCTACCTCGCTGTTGCCCATCTGGCCGTCGGGAAGACCAACGTATTCGCCACTGGCCTGAAGCTCGCTGTGAGGGTAGGTTTTCAGAAGATAATCCCAATAAGGGGTCGGTGTGCTGTAGATGGCGTTGGCATGGTCGTGTTTACCAATGCCCCAGCCATCAAGAATAATAAGTAATACTTTGTGTGCCATTATATTATGCTATTTTAATTTATTCATATTATTTTCGCGTTCACGGCGCAGACGCTCCCGGCGCTTGAGATTGAAGTGCAACAGGATAATCACTACTGCCGTCACGGCTATCACTCCGAAATAATATAGGGCTGACATCCGGCCGGCAGCATATTCTCCGTAGCCTATGCTCGCCATAACGGCAAGATAGACAGCCAACATCAACGGAACTATGGTAGAACGCTTTAATTTCATTTTTTGTTTGCGGCAGACTGCGGCGGCTCGGCGATATGCCGGTAAGGCGAGGACACCGGATCGAAACTGCCTGATTCAAAATATTTGTATAAGTTCAGACATGCCCATGCGTCAAGCGAAGCGTAGGCCTGCTGTGCCGGGCTGAGAGTATCGGCCTCCCAATTGGTCAAGCGCTGAGATTTCGATATACGCTCGCCGAAAACTATCGCATATATTTTCTGGAGTGAGATATCGGTTATATCATATTTGCGCACCAAGTGCTGAAGGTCCACAAAGCCCTGCGGCTCAAGGGGTGTGGTACGGCGCAAGACATTGAAATCGTCATGCACCGAAAGCCCTATCTTAAGCACATCGGGATTCTCAAGGAATTCCTTCAATTCGGCACATATACCTATCTTATTGAGCCTGAACAAAAAGCAGCGGTTCTCAGTTGAAATCTGCATCAAAGCTGCATTATGCACCCGGCCTTTCTTGAAAGATGGACGCGTCTCGGTGTCGAAGCCTACCATACGTTCTTTTTTCAATACACGTATAGCCTGATGGGCTACTGCCGCACTATCGACAACAGTGATTGCTCCCGGATAGGTCATGGTGGGCATTTCCGAGATGGCTTCTTTGCTTATGCTGATTATGTAATTATTCTGATTCACATCACAAAATTACTCATTTCCTGCCGCTTTTTGTATCTTTTAACTTTATTTAAACGTCCCAATCCTCGTATGACGGCATACTGATCAACTCCGCATACGAGAAATGGCGCTGCAAGTAGCGCACTATAAACGAACGCGTATCGGCAGATATCTCTGGGTCGCTGTCGAAATATCTGTTATAAATCACGCCTCGGAGCTCGATACCTCTGCTTTTCAATGCCTCAAGAGAGAGTATTGTATGATTGATCGAGCCTAAACGTGAGTTGGTGGTCAAGATTACAGGCAATTTGTGTTCGGCCACATAATCAATGGCGAAATAATCGTCGGTGATGGGCACCATAAGGCCTCCGGCTCCCTCAATGAGTACACGGTCGTAGCGTCTGAGAAGCTCTTCCGTCGCATTGGCTATCAATGAGGTATCTATCTCGCAACCGTCGATACGCGCTGCAAGCTGTGCCGACGCAGGATAGCTGAAAATTATCGGGGCCGTAAGGTGAGACTCATCTTCCGGCAAGGGGCCGCTTCCGGTCAACCGACGGTGTGCCTCTATGTCCTCGCTTGTATCACGGCAACCTGTCTGTATGAATTTCTGGGTTACAACACTCACACCATGCCTCGCAAGCATGCGGGCATAATATGCTGTCGCGTATGTCTTTCCGGCATCGGTGTCGATACCGCTTATAAATATTGCTTCCTTCATCTGAATGTCTTTTTCAAAATCATTACGAACGGACGATATGTGATATGATAGCGACCGTCGAGGGCGGCTTGGTAGCGCTTGATTATCGAGTGCAGGCTGCTCTCCCCTTCCGACCCGCGCCCAAGTGCATTGACGCCGGTGGCTTTGAGATGACGGAACACATCGAGCGGCGTATCGAAATCGACCATAGCATCGCGGTTTGCCAGCTCTACGATTTCGAAACCTTCCGGGATAATCATCCTCCACTGACTCATGGTCATCAGCGGCAGACTGCGGCGCGTAACCGCGCTGACTTCGGCAAGATTGCCTGCAAGGAAACTGCTGACAACAAGATAACCGCCCGGCCGCAGACATCTCAGACATTGCCTGAGAAAACGCCCCGGAGAATTGAACCACTGTATGGTCGACGCAGTCGCTATAACATCAAATGACGAGGACGGGACGCCTGCAATCTCCACTTCAGCGTCGACTTGTCTGAAACAACGGTTCTCGCCTTCAATGCAGGCTTCTCCTGCGAGATCCCACATTTCGAGGTAACCGTCTGTTATATCACGGTCAAGGATACGGCTCAGACTACCTGTACCGCTGCCTATCTCGAGTACCCGGCAACCTCGGGTCGCCATGCAATCTTCTATTCCATGAGCCCCAAGCATTCGGTCGATATCCTCTACAACTGCGGCTTGCACTCCAGCCTCGGCGGCATAGCTCTTCAAGCCACAAGTAAAGCGCTCCCCCACGCGTTGCTTATCCACTATAAAATGGTCTATCACTTGCTGAAAGTCAAGCCAATGCGCCTCTTCGGTGTAGACTGTGGGTATCCGGCTCCATGCCCGGCTTTGATTCACAGCCGGTATAATGGCGTCTTCACGGCCGACAATGGCAAGATCATAAGTGCCACATGGCTGATGGAGCAATGTATTGTCGGGGAAGAAAGTCTCCAGTTCGTCGCGCAGACCGTCGATATCCCGCTGTGGAGCACGCTCACAAAATTGAGAGTAGGCAGCCCCGCTCCCGCACATCCGACGGTAAAACTTGGCCATATTGCGCTCGCTTAAGCCCGAGTGAGTGCCCTCGAATATTGCAGGTGGGATACCCAGCAGGCGGTCGCACGGATACAAAGTACCGTTCACGGCTATGCGACGCGTCACCTTTCCGTCGATTGCATGGGTGGATATGGCCGAGGCATATACCCCGAACGACCATGCCACTATACATATCTCAACATATCCGGCAGTAAACGACCAGTCTATAGCTGTGGTTCGGTAGTCCCAGACTACAGCCACATCGTATCCCGCGCGGTTGAGGCCCGCGAATGGCGCGCTGTCCATTCCCCATCCGGCGAAAAATAATATCAGTCGGTCGCTGCCTGTTGATGATACTACTTCATATTTCATCGCTATTGTGATATGCGCTTGATAAGATTATATGCCGGCACAATTCCGAGTTCGCCGGCTTTGCTCAAATCTGCGATACCTGCACTTCGGCGCCCGTCGCGGAGCGCGATATAGCCGCGGTTATAGTATGCCTCGCCAAAGTCGGGTTTAAGTGCAATCGCTTTGCCGTAGGCCTCGGTAGCACCGTCGTAATCCTCCATCTCAAAGCAGATGTTGCCGAGATTGAAATAGGCGATAGGCGTACGGGGAGACAATTCTATGACCTTTTTATAGTCTGCGGCGATGTCGTCGAGCTCTTTTCTTGCGAGGGCCTGACGTGCCGGGCCTTCACCTTCGTAGTCGCCGATAAGATAGCGGCCATACATTGCCTGCGCACGCACAAGATATGCCAATGCCAGATCCGGAGCAATGTCAACGGCGCGGTTGGCGTCTTTAATCGCGTTGTCATAGTCGCGCACGGTGATAAAGTCAAGGGCGCGGCCGATATAGTCAACAGGGCGCGGTTTATGCGTCGACAGATAGGAATTGTAATACTCGATTGACTGGAAGTGACGTCCGGCAGTTGTCTCGTCGATTGTTGGCACGGCATTTGTCACCATCAGTGCAAAGCGAAGCGAGCGGGTGGCATTCAGATCATCTACCTCTTTGATATAGTATGTATTGCGGCGCAATTCTGTAGGCGATGTATAGAACGAGAGCAGCATGAGCGGCTCTATCTCTATGTTGAGGTTACGGTCCTGCACACGTCCGCGGATAGCCGTGTTGTTGTATTCTTCGCGAAGGTCGGCATTGTCGTCAACAGTCACGAGCGAGGCGAAGCGGCGCTTTGTCATCTCGTCGCTCATCTCTTCCGGAGTCTGCTCTTTTTCTTTGGCTACTTCGGGCTGAGGCCCACCGGCTGCTTCTACAGCCGCCTGCTCAGCGGCCGACGGGAGTGCCTTGGCAAGTTTCTCGCCTTGTTTATAATCTGCCTCCGCCTTCGCCAGCTGACCCAACTGTTTATACAGGTTGCCGCGCATATAATATGCGCTTGGCAATTCAGGATAAGCCTCAGCTACACGGGTGATATCGGCGATGGCTGCCTTGGCATTGCCTTTGTTGGAGTAGATCACCGCACGGTTATATAGAGCGCGCATATCATCGGGATCAAGCTCGAGCACACGGTTGAAGTCCTCAAGAGCAAGGTCGTTGGCATTGACCTCCATCAGCAGCAGACCACGGTTGAAAAGCGCAGCCATATTGTATGGTTCAAGGCTCAGGGCATAGTCATAGTCGGCCATGGCACCTTTATAATTGTCGGTCTTATAGCGCAGGAAAGCGCGGTTGATATAAAGACCTGCACCCTTAGGCTGGAGACGTATCGCCTGATCTATGTCAGCCAAGGCTTTATCATAGTCACCCTCCGAATTGATGGCGATATCTGCACGCATAATATAGGCATTGATGGCGTTCTTATTGATTTCAAGAGCCTTGTCAATATCGGCAAGCGCACTTACAGTATCCGCAAGCGCAAGTTTTGCCCGTGCACGTCCGAGAAAGGCATTGGCAAAGCGGGGATAATAACGAAGTATTTCATCAAAAGAAGCGGCCGCCTCCTCATATTCCTTCAGATCGCTTAGAGCAAGAGCTTTATTGAAGAGCAGCTGACGGTTGCGAGGCAGAAGTTTCAGAGCCTCGGTATAGTCTTCGATGGCAAGCCTGTGACGGCCGGTATTCTGACGCGCCACTCCGCGCACCTCCCATGCGTCGCTCAGAAAGGGATTGAGCTCAAGAGCTGTGGTCGCGTCGGCCTCGGCACCACGGTAATCCTCAAGATTGAGCTTGGCAATGGAGCGGTAAAAATAAGGCTGCGCAAGATATGGCTTCGCTTGGATAGCCTGATTGAAGTATTGTATCGACAGCATATAGTCCTCGAAATAGAGGGCGTTCTGCCCGATACGCAACACTTGGTCGGTGTTGATCTGCCCGATGGCTGTGCCATAAGTAAGCCACGCCAAAAGGCAGAATAGATATCTCATTACTTTGCTCATCTGATTTATTCGGATGTCTGTCGGAGACTCAATGGAAATTAGGAAAAAGGTGGCGTACCGCAAGCAACATGTCGCGTATAAACAATATTGTCGGGGTAATCACGGGGCGGAAACGTGTCGACTTGGTAGGAGCAAAGACACGCAACTTTCCGGCATGACATTTGATTTCTATAACCGGCGGCATTTCAATGGCGTCGCCGTCGAGGTGAGCCGCTCCGGTATCGGTGCGCCTGATTACTGCGCTCTTGGTGCGGATGGTATCTACGAGGGCGTTCTTGCCAATCAGCCCGGTGAGCATATCTACGCCCACAAATGCCTGCGTGATCACATTGCCTGCATGCACTATGGTGATATCGAGTTCGCCGTCTGTCACCGACGCCTCCGGTGCCACAAAGGCATTGTTGCCATATTGCGACGCGTTGCAGGCAACAACGAGGAATGCCCGGTCGGTGATCACCTGCCCGTTAGCTTCTATCACATATTCCTCCGGGGAGAAATTTATATACTCATTCACTGTATTTTTCAGATACATGAGTATACCGCGGCGTTTCTGTCGGGCACATCGCTCGCTTACAGCGGCGTCGAATCCGACACCGAAAGTACAGAAAAACGGGCGGTCATTGGCTGTGCCGTAATCGGCCGTTATCACGTTTTTCTTGGCGAGCACACGGATAGAACTGTCTACGTCCACCGGTATGCCAAGATGACGGGCAAGACCGTTGCCCGAGCCTGTAGGCACGATGGCGAGAGCGGTTGTGCTGCCGACAAGCCCGGTAGCAACTTCATTGACCGTACCGTCGCCGCCTACTGCTATCACTACATCATAGCCGTCGGCGGCCGCTTTCCGGGCAAGCTCTACAGCATGCCCGGGATAGCGTGTCGCCGATACATCGTATCTTACGCCGAGTTTGTCGAGACGTTTGCATACATGAGGTACTATCCGGTGCTTCGACACTGTACCCGAAGCCGGATTCACTATCATCATGCAACGCCCGACGCCCGACATCACTCCTCGCCTTTTTCTGAAAACTCCATCAGATATGCCTTGATAAACTCGTCGATATCACCGTCCATCACGCCGCCGACATCGGAGGTCTGGTAATTGGTGCGGTGGTCTTTCACACGACGGTCATCAAACACATAGCTGCGGATCTGACTGCCCCACTCTATCTTCTTCTTGCCGGCCTCTACCTTGGCCTGTTCAGCCATGCGGTGTTCGAGTTCTTTGGCATAAAGTATGGAGCGCAGCTGACGCAGGGCGTTCTCCTTATTCTTGGGCTGGTCGCGGGTCTCGGTATTCTCGATGAGGATTTCCTCTTTCTCTCCGGTATAGGGGTCGGTGAACTGGTAGCGCAGACGCACGCCCGACTCTACCTTGTTGACGTTCTGACCACCGGCGCCGCCCGAACGGAATGTATCCCACGACAGGAGTGCCGGTTCTACCTTGATTTCGATAGTATCATCGACAAGGGGCGTGACGAATACCGAGGCAAATGAGGTCATACGTTTGCCTTGGGCATTGTAGGGCGACACTCGCACGAGACGGTGCACGCCGTTCTCACTCTTGAGGAATCCGTAGGCGAAGTCGCCTTCGATATTGAGCGTGCACGACTTGATACCGGCCTCATCGCCTTCAAGCAAGTTGGCAACAGACAGCTTATAGCCGTGAGCCTCGGCCCAGCGCATATACATACGCATGAGCATCGACGCCCAGTCTTGACTCTCGGTACCACCCGCTCCGGAGTTGATCTTAAGCACGGCGCTCATGATGTCGCCTTCGCCGCGGAGCATGTTGCGCAGTTCGAGCTCCTCAAGAAGTTTCGAGGCACGGGCGTAAGCCGTGTCTACTTCATCTTCAGTGACAAGCTCCTCCTTAAAGAAATCAAGCGACAGCTTCACCTCGTCTACCGCGCCTTCAAGCTCGGCATAGTCGGAAATCCATTTCTGAAGATCTTTGATTTTCTTCATCTGTTTCTGGGCAGCTTCTGCATTTTCCCAAAAGCCGTCGGCCATGGTGCGGAGCTGCTCTTCTTCAACGGCTATTTTCTTCCCGTCGATGTCAAAGATACCTCCTCAGCGCAAGCATACGCTCAAAAGTCTCTTTTAATTGTTCTTGTGTTATCATCGTTATATTTATTCTTATATTCTTAAAAAAAGCCGCCAAAGAGCGGTTGTTTACACCTGCTGTTTAGCGGTTGACAGTAAGAGCGACAGACGGGGCTCGAACCCGCGACCCTCGGCTTGGGAAGCCAATGCTCTACCAACTGAGCCACTGTCGCATATTTCGCTTGCAAAAATACTAATTCTTTATCAACCGACAATCACCACGATTGTTTTTTAGCATTTTTTCACCTAAAATCTGCCAAAAACAGAAAACAAAGGAGACTCCCCTTGTGAGGGAATCTCCAATGGCTATGAATAAACTTCTATTTTATTCTCCTTTGATTGCGGCTACGCCGGGGAGCACCTTGCCCTCGATGGCCTCAAGAAGAGCACCACCGCCGGTAGATACGTAAGATACCTCATCGGCAAGACCGAACTTGTTGACACAAGCCACTGAGTCGCCACCGCCTACGAGTGAGAATGCACCGTCTTTGGTTGCCTCTACTACGGCATCGGCGATAGCACGGCTGCCTGCGGTGAAGTTGTCAAACTCGAACACACCTGCAGGACCGTTCCAGAGGATAGTCTTGCTGCCGCGGATAGCGTCGGCGAAACGTTTGCGGGTCTCGGGACCTGCGTCAAGACCTTCCCAGCCTTCGGGAATATCCATTACTGAGCAGATCTGGGTGTTGGCGTCGTTTGAGTAAGCGTCAGCTGCAACGCAGTCTGTGCCGAGAACGAGGTTTACACCTTTTTCTTTAGCCTTCTTCATGATGTCGAGGGCGAGGTCGAGTTTATCGGTCTCGCAGATCGACAGACCTACATTGCCGCCCTGAGCCTTGGCGAAGGTATAAGTCATACCGCCGCAGAGAATCAGGTTGTCAACCTTGTCCATGAGGTTTTCGATGATACCGATTTTGGTCGACACCTTCGAGCCACCCATGATAGCGGTGAACGGACGTTTGATATCTTTGAGGATATTGTCTACAGCTTTCACCTCTTTCTCCATAAGGTAGCCGAGCATTTTGTGGTCGGCGTCGAAGTAGTCGGCGATAACTGCGGTAGACGCATGACGGCGGTGTGCAGTACCAAAGGCGTCGTTAACATATACGTCTGCGTATGAAGCGAGTGTCTTTGCAAAATCTTTCTGACGCTCTTTCATTTCCTTCTTGGCTGCGTCGTAGTTGGGATCAGCCTTGTCGATGGTGGGCTTGCCCTCTTCTTCGGGATAGAAGCGGAGGTTTTCAAGCAGCAGTGCCTGACCGGGCTTGAGGGCTGCGGCCATATCGCCGGCAGCGGCGCAGTCGGGAGCAAAAGCAACGTCTGTGCCAAGAGCCTTGGCTACAGCGTCTTTGATCTGCGAGAGCGACATTTTGGGGTTAACCTTGCCTTTAGGTTTGCCCATGTGCGACATGATGATGAGTGAGCCGCCGTCGTTGAGGATTTTTTTAAGGGTGGGGAGAGCGCCACGGATACGGGTATCGTCGGTAATGTTACCGTTTTCGTCAAGGGGCACATTGAAGTCTACGCGTACGATAGCCTTCTTGCCTTTGAAATCAAAGTTATCGATTGTCATTGTTATGTTTATGTTAAGTATATGCTTTTAGAATAACGGAAGGGTAGATGTGGAAAGCACGTATTTCTGACGGAACTGCTGGTTTGTCATGCAGAACATCAGAATACCCTGAACGAGCATGACTACATTCCACAGACCGCAAGTCACAATCGAGAGAACTATCGATATAATACCGGCTGTAGTCTTACCCATGTAGAAATATTGAATACCCAAGCCGCCGAGAAGTATGGCGAGAAGCGCGGCCACACCGCGGCTTTTACCTTCCGGACCGCACGGGTCAAATGCGTTGTCGCTCATCTGCTGATAGGGTTGCTGGTTTGCCTGCTGGTAAGAGGAGGCATAGCCGTAGCCGCATCCTGAGCAAACCTGAGCTGAATCGTCGGCCTGACGGCCGCATCTGGGACATGTTTTCATTCCTGTAAAAGTTTTTCGTTTATGAGCGCAAAAATAATACTTTTTTCACTCCCATACAAATATTTTTCGCTTTAGCATGATTCATCAGACAATGCAGGCGGTAATAACACATTGAATATCCCCCGATTGGTCAATCTGCAGTTGATCGCCTGAAGAATTATTTTGAAAACTGCAAGGGATTGAGTATTTTTGCACAAAATTAATACTCATACCAACAATGAAACATATCGAATTAGAAACCAACGATGTGCTCGGTACTGTGAGCCGCGCACAAATCGACGCTTTTGAGACCGCAGGCAAAGAGAGCCTTGCCAAACTCACCGACGGCACCGGCCTTGGCAACGACTTCCTCGGATGGGTGACCCTTCCGCAGGACACCGACGCAGCTCTGCTTGATGATATCAACGCTACTGCAGCTGCTCTCCGCGAGAATTGCGATGTGGTAGTGGCTATCGGTATCGGCGGCAGCTACCTCGGCGCCAAAGCTGTGATTGAAGCCCTCCAGAGCAATTTCGCAGCTCTCGAGCCCGCCAAAGGTTGCCGCGTGCTCTTCGCAGGACAGAACATCGGCGAAGATTACATGGCTGAGCTTCAGACTTATCTGAGCGACAAGAAATTCGGTATTATCGTAATATCCAAATCAGGCACTACTACAGAGCCTGCCATCGCATTCCGTCTTCTCCGCGAGCAGCTCGAGAAGCAGCTCGGCCATGAAGAGGCTTGCAAACGTATCGTTGCAGTTACCGACGCCGCACGCGGCGCTCTCCGCACACTTGCCACCACAGAAGGCTACAAGACATACGTCATCGCCGACAATGTAGGCGGCCGCTTCTCTGTCCTCACCCCGGTTGGACTTCTGCCAATCGCCGTTGCCGGATATGACATCCACGCACTCGTTGAAGGCGCCGCCCACATGGCAAAGGCTACCCTCGACGGCAGCAACACCCTCGCGCTCCAATATGCCGAGACTCGCAACGCCCTCTATCAGGCCGGCAAAAAAATCGAGATTCTCGTAAACTACAACCCCAAGCTCCACTTCTTCGCAGAATGGTGGAAACAGCTCTACGGCGAGAGCGAAGGCAAAGACCACAAAGGTATCTTCCCCGCTGCTGTTGACTTCACCACCGACCTCCACTCAATGGGTCAATGGATTCAGGATGGCGAACGCACCATCTTCGAGACTGTGCTCTCTGTTGAGAAGAGCGACAACGAACTCCGCATTCCTTTTGACGAGGCCAATCTCGACGGTCTCAACTACATCGCCGGCAAGCGTATCGACGAGGTAAACAAGATGGCAGAGCTCGGCACACGTATCGCCCACGTTGACGGCGGTGTACCCAATATGCGAATTGTCCTCCCCGAAATCAGCGAGAACGTCCTCGGCCAGCTCATCTACTTCTTCGAGGCTGCATGCGGTATCAGCGGCTACATCCTCGGTGTAAATCCTTTCAACCAGCCCGGCGTTGAGGCTTACAAGAAAAATATGTTTGCCCTCCTCGAAAAACCCGGCTACGAGGAAGCCACAGCAGCTATCCGCGCAAAAATCGGATGAAAGACATTTCACAAGCCATAAAATCGACAATCGGACACCCCGGACCTATCGGGGTGTTCGATTCCGGTTATGGCGGTCTCACAATACTTAAAGAGCTGCGCAAAGCTCTTCCCGACGCCGACTTCATCTACCTCGGCGACAACGCCCGCGCGCCCTACGGCACACGTTCGTTCGATCTCGTATACCATTTCACCCTTGAGGCTGTGCGCTACCTCTTCGCGCGTGGCTGTCAATTGGTGATCATAGCCTGCAACACCGCCTCAGCCAAGGCCCTGCGGACAATTCAGCAAAACGACCTGCCCGACATCGACCCTACGCGCCGCGTGCTCGGAGTGATACGCCCGACAGCCGAAATCATAGGAGAATATACCTCCACCCGCCATGTCGGATTATTCGGCACCCCCGGCACAGTGGCTTCGCAGTCCTACGACATGGAGCTTGCCAAACTCCACCCCGACATCATATTCACCCCTCACGCCTGCCCCATGTGGGTACCACTGGTTGAAAACCTCGAAGGCGACGGCCCCGGAGCCGACTATTTCATAAAGAAAGAAATAGACTCACTGCTCGACGCCGATCCCGAGATCGACACCATAATATTGGGTTGCACACATTACCCCCTGCTTTACAATAAAATACGTCAGTTCGTACCCTCTGACATCAAAGTATTGATTCAAGGCGACATCGTAGCCAATTCGCTGCTTGACTATCTGCGCCGCCACCCCGAGATGGACAAGCGGATAACGCGCAAGGGCTCGCTCGAACTGCTCACCACAGAAGAAGCAGACAAATTCAGCGGACTCGCCACCATATTCATGGGCGAGCCGTCCTCCGCCAAACGTATCAACGACCTCTCCGCCCCCGTTTAAGATGTTAAAATTTATTCGCATATCGGCCGCCGGGGCGTTAAAAACATATAAATGCACCAATTTTGAGCACTTTTAAGACAAAGTGTTTGCCTCGTTGAAGCGAAAAAGTTAATTTTGCAGCTTGAAATATCATTCATTATCAAATGAGGAAAATCACAGCAATGAGCTTGGCGGCCTTTTTATCCGCTACTTTATTCGTGGGATGTAACTCTGATTCAGAGTATGTCTCGGAAGACGCGTCATCCAATGTCGCTGCTTCCGCATTTGCATTTCAGGCAGATAAAAAGGTTATGGTAGGCCTTGATTCTGTTTTCTTCTCAATAGATCTTGAGAACGCGCGTATTTTCAACGCCACCCCCCTGCCCTACGGAACTTCTACCAAAAAGCTCGTGGCCGACATCCAGTTTGTCGATATCGTGCAATCTGTAAAGTTGACAGTAACACGCGACAATCTCCCCGATACCGTTTATAATTACGGAGAAAACCCGACCGACTCCATTGATTATACTTATCCGGTAAAAATGGAAGTGGTATCTTACAGCGGCTTGACCACCCGCACATATACCATTACAGTAAATGTGAGCAAAGAAAAGAGTGACTCTCTCTCTTGGGACCGCACCGCCCGTCGCGAACTGCCCACCACTCTCTCGACGCCTACAGCACAGAAGACTGTCGCCACTTCCGACGGCTACTATTGCCTTGCCGGAAACAACAGCGCCATGACTCTCTCCGTCGCAGCCAACCCGGCAGGCGCATGGAGTACATCGCAAGTGAATTACGGGAATGCCGACCTTGAATCTTTCACAGCCGCCGGCGACAAGTTCTACATTCTTCGTGACAAGACCCTACATACCTCTGCCGACGCCAAGAGCTGGACAACTACCGGCCTCTCTGCCGAATCTATCCTCGGCGCTTACGGTGACAAAGTACTCTACGTAGCCAAGAACAACAATAAATATGTAGTGAAAGAGTATCCCGGCGATAATGAATATGAAGTACCGACCGGTATGCCGATCTTCAACACATCACAACTGCTGCCTCTTGACTTCGCAATGGCCGACAGCAAGCAGGTGATAATGATGGGTGGAACTACCGCCGACCGCTTGACCACTTCCGACGTCTGGGGATTCGACGGCAAGCAATGGGCTTGCATAACTGTCAACGGCATCGGCAAGAATCTGCGCAACATCACACTCGTGCCCTACTATACTTTCCGCACACCCAACATCAACACTACTTATCAATATGTGTGTCTGCTCGCCTTGGGTGGCACCGATGGAAGAAATATAAACCGCACTGTCTACACCTCTGTCAACTACGGCATGACATGGACCGAAGGTGGTGATCTGGTGCAGCTACCGCTTTATATACCGTCGTTCTATGGTGCACAGGCTTTTGTTGTTGACCAGACCATCACAGAATCGCGCAGCAACATCTGGCTTGAATATATGGCCTCTCGCGCCACAGAGCCAATCACCGACTGGCAGTGCCCCTATATCTACCTCTTCGGCGGCTATACTGCCGATGGCTCATTATCGCCTTATATATGGAGAGGTGTAATCAACCGATTCACAGTCAAGCCCGTACAATAAGCAATGTCATCCCGTCAGATTATATCGCACCCTAAGCGCATGTGCCTCGCGGCCGCATGCCTCTGCGTGCTGTGTGGTATGACGGCAAAAGCTCAGACAGCCCCCTACAAGTTTGATATCGGCGCACAGATAGGCATGAGCGGATATATAGGCGACGCCAACCGCTCAAATATCTTCAAAAAGCCCGGGTTCGACGGCGAACTCTCAATGCGCTATATCGGCGACGCCCGATGGGCTCTGCGTGGCGTGCTTTCGACTTTCGGACTCAGCGGCGACACATCAGGTATGTCCGACATTTTACCCGGCGAGGCAAGCTACAGCTTTACTTCTCATGTATACGAACTTAGTGTGCGGGGCGAATTCAACTTCTTCGCTTACGGCATAGGCGAGACCTACAAACGTCTTCGCCGCTGGTCGCCCTACATCACAGTGGGCATAGGCGGCGCTATAGCCTCGTCAGGCGGTAACACTGCCGCGGCATTCACCATCCCCATGGGACTCGGTGTGAAATTCAAACTGCGCGAACGACTCAACCTCGGCGTGGAATTTACCATGACCAAGGCTTTCAGCGATAAATTCGACGGCCCCGATCTGGCCGATTTAAATCAAATCAAAACAGCATTTTACAAAAACACGGATTGGTACTCACGGTTTACCGTGGGCATATCTTACGAATTTGGAAAACGCTGCGAAACCTGCCACTATGTCGACTAACACAGAAGCAACACTCGATCGCAAACGTATGCCGGCGCATGTCGCCATCATCATGGACGGCAACGGCCGCTGGGCTCAGGCGCGGGGATACGAACGCTCCGCCGGACACGTTGAAGGAGTTTCTACAGTACGTCGTATCACTGAGGAGGCCTCTGAGCTTGGTATAAAATACCTAACTTTATATACCTTCTCTACCGAAAACTGGCAACGCCCCAAGACCGAGGTCGACGCCTTGATGACGCTTATCGTCACCGCCATTGAGCGCGAGACTCCCGACCTGATCAAAAACAATGTCCGTCTCACAACCATAGGCGATCTCAACCGCATGCCCGCGTTCGCAGCCGAACGTATGCGCAAATGTATAGCCGACACCTCACACTGCACCGGCCTCACTCTTGTGCTGGCGCTGAGCTACTCGGCACGATGGGAGATTGTGATGGCTGCCCGCGAGCTCGCACGCCTCGCCGCCGACGGAAAAATCAAACCTGAAGAAATCAATGAAGAGATATTTGCCGGCCACCTTGCCACTGCCGACATGCCCGACCCGGACCTGCTCATCCGGACAGGAGGCGACATGCGCGTAAGCAACTATCTCCTATATCAAATAGCTTATACAGAACTTATTGTCAACCCAACCTATTGGCCCGACTACTCGCGCGAGAATTTCCGCGACGATATCGCCATATTCCAGCAGCGTCAACGTCGCTTCGGTAAGACAGGCGAACAGGTGACTGACAATGAGAATAATAAATAATATACCGGTATATCATCATCACATCATGCGATTAAAGATATTTCTGCTTACACTCCTGAGCCTTCTGCTTGTCGGCACTGTGCTGCCGATGCACGCTCAGACCTCTAACGACACTATCTACAACCCCCGTGTGCTCTACTCGGCTATGCCGCGCACTTACGAGATTGCAGGAATCAGCGTGGAAGGCGCTCCCAACTACGACGATTACCTTATTCTCGGATATGCAGGCCTGAAAGTGGGCGACCGCGTGGCAATTCCCGGCGACGACATAACAAATGCCGTGAAGAGACTTATGCGCCAGACATTGTTCGCACAAGCAAGTATCGTGCTTGAGAAGACCGTCGGCGACAAGGCTTGGATCAAGATAGTGCTCCGCACCCAGCCCCGTATCGCCGAAGTGAAATATATCGGTGCCAAGAAAGGCGAAATAAAAGACCTGCAGGACCGTCTACAGCTCGTCAAAGGCAACCAGATCACACAGAATATCGTAAACCGCATTGAAAGTATCGTAGAGCAATTCTACAAAGACAAAGGCTTCGGCAACGCCACTTGCAAGGTGCGTCTGCGCGAAGACCTCTCCAACAAGAATGAGATGTTTGTCGACATCGTAATCGACAAGCACTCAAAGGTTAAAGTGCACAAAATTTATATCAACGGCAACGAGGTGCTCAGCGACCGCACAATCAAGCGCACCATGAAGAAAACCAATGAGAAAAACGATATTCTCAAGCTCTTCAGCCAGAAAAAATTCGTTGAATCAGACTATCAGGACGACCTCAACCGAATCCTCGACAAATATAACGAAAAAGGCTACCGCGACGCGAGCATCGTTGCCGACAGCGTAGTGCCCTACGACGACAGCAAAGTCGATGTATATATCGATGTAAACGAAGGCAAGCAATACTATATCAAGGATATAAATTGGGTTGGCAACACTATCTACCCCAACGAATACCTCGACTATTTCCTTGATATGAAGCCCGGTGATGTATATAACCAGAAACTTATGCGCAAACGCCTCAACGAAGACGACGACGCCGTTGCCAACCTCTATATGGACCATGGCTACCTCTTCTATCAGCTGGTGCCTATCGAAAAAGAAATCTCAGGAGACTCTGTATCTCTCGAAATGCGAATGATTGAAGGCCCGCAGGCACGTATCAACAATGTGGTGATCAACGGTAACGACCGCCTCTATGAGAAGGTTATCCGCCGTGAATTGCGTGTACGCCCCGGCGCCCTCTTCAGCAAGTCCGACCTCATGCGCTCTGCCCGCGAGATTGCCCAGACTGGTCACTTCAACCCCGAGACTATGGATATACAGCCCGAACCTAACGAAGAAAACGGTACTGTAGACATCATATTCAACCTTGAGTCGAAAGCCAATGACCAGATCGAGTTCTCTCTCGGTTGGGGTCAGACCGGTATCATCGGCAAGCTGCAGCTCAAATTCACCAACTTCTCGATAAAGAACCTCCTCTACCCCAGCACCTACCGCGGTATCATACCTCAGGGCGAGGGTCAGACCTTCTCTATCAGCGCGCAGACCAATGCACGCTACTATCAGTCGTACGCCATCTCATTCCTCGACCCGTGGTTTGGCGGCAAACGACCCAACTCGCTCTCTGTATCGGCTTACTATAGCCGCCAGACAGGCGTGAACAGCTCATTCTACAACCGTCAGTGGGCTTCGTCATCAATGTACGGCTATGGCTACGGCATATACCCGAGCAGCTACTATGGCGGCTACGGCAACTACGGCTACAACGACTACTACCAGAACAGCTACGAGCAGTCGCTCGACCCCAACAAGGTGCTCCAGATGATCGGCGTAAACGTAGGCTTCGGCAAGCGCCTCAAATGGCCTGATGACTGGTTTACCTTCACCGCCGAGCTCGGCTACAACTGGTATTACCTCAAGAACTGGGATTATCTTTACTACATGAACACCGGTACGTCAAACGCCATCGTGCTCGGCCTTACCCTCGCCCGCAACTCTATCGACAACCCCATCTACACACGTTCGGGCTCACAGTTCTCGCTCAACCTCCAGATTACTCCCCCGGCACAGCTTTTCACCGGAAAACGCAACTGGAAGGCGCTCTCAGAGGCCAATACCGTTGAGTCTAAAAAACAGCTCTACCAATGGATTGAATATTGGAAAATCCGCTTCAAATCACGTACCTACACCCCGCTGTCGACAAACCAGCAGTGGACACCGGTGCTCATGACCCGCTTCGACTTCGGCTTGCTCGGCAGCTACAACAAATACCTCAAGACACCGTTCGAGACCTTCTATGTCGGCGGCGACGGCATGTCGGGTTCTTATACCTACGCTACCGAGACTATCGCCCTCCGCGGTTATGACAACGGTATCCTCACTCCGTGGCGTCGCGAAGGCTATGCATATACCCGCATGGGCTTGGAAATCCACTTCCCGCTTATGCTCCAGCAGTCTACCACCATCTACACCCTCGCATTCGTGGAAGGCGGTAACGCTTGGACCTCGGTTAAAGAGTTCAATCCCTTCTCGCTCAAGCGCAGTGCCGGCGCCGGTGTGCGTATCCAGCTCCCGATGGTCGGCCTGATGGGTATCGACTGGGCATACGGCTTCGACAAAGTCGACGGTGTGCGCGGCGGCTCGCACTTCCACTTCATTCTCGGTCAGGAATTCTAAGGACTTTAAACCTTTTGGTCTTGAAAATGTCTTAATACTATACGAACCTCAAAAACCACAGCAAGATGAAAAAAATTGTCCTTACACTCCTCATTGTCATTGCAGGTTTCGCAGCAGCCTCGGCTCAGAAATTCGCTATGGTAGACATGGAGTATATATTCAAGAACGTACCGGCTTACGAGATGGCCAACGAACAGCTCAACCAGCTCTCGCAGCGCTGGCAGAAAGAGGTGGAGGCTGTAGGCAAAGAAGCCGAGACTATGTACCAGAATTATCTCGCCGACAAGGTTTTCCTTACCGACGAACAAATCAAGAAACGTGAAGAAGAGATCGTAGCCAAGGAAAAAGCAGCCACAGAGCTCCGCTATAAATATTTCGGTCCGGAAGGCGAACTCTACCAGAAACGCCAGACCTTGCTCAAACCGCTGCAGGACGACGTCTATAACGCCGTCAAGAAAGTAGCCGAAGAGCGTGGCTTCCAGGCTATCTTCGACAGAGCCTCCGCCTCGGATATCGTATATGCCTCACCACGTATCGATATTTCCAACGATGTTCTTGCCAAATTAGGTTATTCCAATTAATTTAGTTAATTTTGCAAATAGAAATATAAAACTTAAAAACAGATATGTTCAAAAAACTCCTTCTTGCCCTCGTGGTAGCACTGCCCTTTGGCGCCATGGCACAAAAATTCGGCGTTGTAGATATCAACACTGTCTTCGCCGGCATGCCCGAAGCTGCTGCAATGCAGAAAGAATTGCAGGATCTCTCCAAGCAGTATGAAGACGAACTCCAGAAACTTCAGGAGCAAGTCAACAAACTCTACACCGAATATCAGACAATTCAGGAAGACCCCAATACTGCCCAGTCGATAAAAGACCGCCGTATGCAGGAAATCCAAGAAGCAATGCAGAAAGCTGACCAGTTCCGCAACACCGCCTCACAGGACATCGCCCGCGCGCAGGAAGCAAAGATTGCTCCCATCCAGTCTATGATCAACGATGCAATCAAAGCCGTAGGCGTAGAAGGTGGCTACACCATCATCTTCCCCCTCGCACAGGAACTTCTGCTCTACACCGGCTCTGACGTAACCGACCTCACAAAACAGGTGCAGAGCAAGATTGCAAGCTCAACTCCCGCAAAATAAACAACACAAGATACCTTATCGTGCGCTCTCCGTCAAACATGCTTTGCCGAAGAGCGCTTCTTTTATAATTACATTTACTGCCATGATAGAACCACTTTACCGTGCCGACGACAACCGCTATGAAAATGGCATGCAATATACACGCGCAGGACGCAGCGGCATACTGCTCCCCCGCGTTTCGTTAGGCATGTGGCATAACTTCGGAGAAGTCGATCCGCTGCAGCGCAGCAAAGAAATAATTCACTACGCTTTCGACCACGGCGTGACCTCTTTCGACCTCGCCAACAATTACGGGCCGGGCTACGGAACGGCCGAAGAGACATTCGGCTATGTGTTCAACAAATCACTCCGCCCCTACCGCGATGAGCTTTTCATAGCCAGCAAAGCGGGATATGACATGTGGCCCGGACCTTACGGCAACTGGGGCTCGCGCAAATATCTCTTCGCATCGCTCGACCAGAGTCTGCGCCGCATGGGTCTTGAATATGTCGACGTCTTCTACAGCCACCGCTACGACCCGGAGACTCCGCTTGAGGAGACCTTGCAGGCGCTTGTAGACATCGTCCGCCGCGGGAAAGCGCTCTATGCAGGCATATCGCGCTGGCCTCTCGAAGCAACCCGCTTTGCCCTGCAATATCTCAGCGAACGCGATGTGCCCTGTCTGCTCTTCCAAGACCGCTACAATATACTCGACCGTCATGTGATAGAATCGGGCGTACTTGAAACCATCGCCGAGGGTGGCTGTGGCTTTGTGTCGTTCTCTCCTTTGGCACAGGGATTGCTCACAAACAAGTATCTCAACGGCATACCTGAAAACTCCCGCGCAGCCCGTGGCGGACATCTAAAGGCTGAACAAATCACACCTGAGCTCATCGCCACCATACGCTCGCTCAACACTCTTGCCCTCGAACGGGGCGAGACCTTGGCTCAGATGGCACTCTCATGGGTGCTTGCCGACAAACGGGTGACATCGGTGATTGTAGGAGCCAGCTCTGTGGCCCAACTTGCCGACAGTCTCAAATCAGTCGAAGCCCCCGGTTTCAGCGACGATGAGCTTGAGCTCATCGAGAAATATTGCAATCTGTAATATAATTCAACTTTCGCAAGCTTAAGTTGAACAGGCAAATAAGGTTTAAAAGGCAATTGCATGTGGCAGGCAAGAAAATACCTTTCAAATAATTATTCAATTACAAGACTATTATCTTGCCTTTTTACCTTTATTACCTTTTTTTGCCTGACTGAAGTGTAGCTTGCGAAACTTCAGCAATATACGATTTACTTAACCTTGACACTTGCCCTCTGAAAATTCGAGGGCAAGTGTTTTCTTTTGCTCTTTTTATTGGTTTAAAAGGTTGCAAAAATGGTTAAAATATATTATCTTTGCAGTCTCATTAGCCAATAACAAATCATTATACATATAATAATTATTTCTTATGAAAAAAGCTATGATGCGACAGGCTTTACGAGCTTTGTCAGTAAGCCTTATCGCCTCAGGTGCTGCGGGATGCGTAGACCATGACTACGACCTCACCGAAGACATCGACATGACAATCCAACTCGGTGGAGAATCGCTTACTGTTCCTGCAAGCAGCACTGATGTAATCACTCTTTTCCAGATTCTTGATCTCGATAAAGACAGTTCGATCAAGGCCGTGGAAAACAACGGCGACTATGGTCTGTCGAAAGGCGACTATGTACTTGTTCAGGATGGCAATTCCGAGCCTTCAAAATTTGAAGTACCCGAGGTAACCATCGGCGATATCAACGGCAACACCAGCACCACCGTGCTTCCGGAGTTCTATAACCCCGGTGGTCTCGACGTGGTATCGCAAGACGCACACCCTGATTTCAACGTTATCCATCTTCAGGATGACAATGTGACCGAAGAGCTCGTCTCGGTAGAGTCTGCCGACCTCGACGTAGACATGAACCTCGAAGTCAGCTATACCTCAAACGACTTCAGCGGCACAGCATACATTGAAAAAGGCTACATCGCCACATTTGATGAGGCATGGACTGTAGTGGTGGCCGACGCAGCTACCGCACAATTCCTTGAAAGCGTAGACAACCACACACTCCGCTTCAAGGAGAGCTATGGCGTGACACCCTCGCACAAACTTGTTGCGAAGCTCAAACTCACCCACATCGACTTCACAAAAGTTCCTGCCGGTCAAGGCCTCTATGCTCCCGGCCACTTCCTGATCGACAGCAAGCTCGAAACACAAGGTCAAGTAAGCCTTACCATCGGCGATCTCCCGGCCGGAGCACGTGCCAACCTTACACTTGTCACCACCACAACAGTATCTGCCGCCAAGATCCTGAAAGTAAAAGGTATCGTTGACCCGAACATCAACATCGAAGGAGCAAGCTTCGACATCAACGATATCCCCGACTTCCTCAATGACCCGGCCAACCACCTCGACATTGAGAATCCGCAGATCTACATCACAATCACCAACGCATCGCCCCTGTCGATCGAGCTCAACGGTATGCTGTCGTCGTACAATAAAGGATCTGAGACAGCAAGCATAGGTATCGGCCGCAACTACGGCACCGCTCCTATCATAGTCCGCGGCAACAGCACAACTGAGTTCGTTGTGTGTCGCAAAGCCGTCGGAGGCAGCGCCAACGATATCGTAGTGCCCGACCTTAACAAGCTCATCGAGACTATCCCCGACCGCTTCTCATTCCACAGCGCCACATCAGAGGCTATCCGCGAGGTCAACGAATATACACTCGGCGCTGAGTATACCTACAACTGCGACTACAGCGCTGTTATCCCCTTGGCATTCGGCGACGCCATGGTGCTCCACTACACCCATGAAGAGACCGATTGGGACAGCGACCTCGACAAATACAACTTCGACACAGTAGAAGTGAGCGCCGATGTAATCAACTGCGTGCCCCTTGACATGACTCCCACTGCTGTCGCACTTGACCACAACAGCAACGAACTCACCACAGTGACCGTCGATGTAGACGGAACAGTTACAGCCGGATCACTCACGAAGCCCTCGACATCAAAACTTGTGATCACTATCCGCTCTACCGGCAAGAACATCAGCGGCCTCGACGGAGTTCGTCTGCTTTTCGACGCTACATCAAACAGCGCCTTTGTAGGAGAAAACCTCAATGATCAGCAGACTCTCAAATTTGAAAACATTCGTATAACCGTGAAAGGCGGCGTTATTGTCGACCTCAATGATTAAACATCATGACAACAGCTAAAAAACTAATACTCAGCATAGCAGCCTGCTCAGTGCTCACAGCTGCCGCACAAGAAGCTCCCCGCACGGCATACTTCCTCGACGGATATTCATACCGCCACGAGCTCAACCCCGCTTTCGCCGGCGAGCGCAACTATATTTCGATTCCTGTTCTTGCCAACATGGACATGAGTCTGTTCTCAAATGTGGGCGTAAACACCTTCCTCTACAAGACTCAACCCTGAAGCCAATACAAGCTCACTACATTCATGAGCCCTACTGTCGACGCCAACACATTCCTCAACAAGCTCGGCAACAGCAACCACATCAACGGCAACTTTGACTTCACTATCCTTTCTACAGGATTCCGTGCGTTCAAGGGCTACAACACCATCTCTGTCGGAGTACATGCAGGTATGGGAGTTGACATTCCCAAAGACTTCTTCGCCTTCATGAAATTAGGCCAGACAGGCCCCGACACACACTACCACTTCGACGACCTCAAGCTGCAGGCCTCAGCTATGGCTGAAATCGCTCTCGGCCACAGCCACCGTATCAACGACAAGCTCAACATCGGTGCGAAAGTGAAAGTGCTTCTCGGTGTAGGAAATGTATCGGCACACCTCAAGAATATGGATGTGATGTTCGGTCATGACAAATGGCAGATACAGGCCGACGGCGAACTTATGATGGCAGCCGGCTCGGGTCTCTACGTACCCACAAAAGCAGAGGCCGGCAAAGATTTCGACAAGCCTGCCGACGCAGACCTGATAGATTGGGGCGACATCGACTATGACAAATTCGGCCTCGCCGGTTTCGGCCTCGGCTTCGACCTCGGTGCCACCTATCAGCTCCTGCCCGACCTCGAACTTTCGGCAGCTATCAACGACCTTGGCTTCATGAACTGGAACAATGCCGTTACCGGCCGCACCGGCACCGGCACATGGACATTCGACGGCTTCAACAACATCGCCATAGACAGCAGCCAAGACGGTTATGAGGAAAATAAACTCGACAAGCAGCTCGACCGCATGTGGGATGACATCCAAGATGTTATCAACATCCACCGCGAGAAAGACGGCACAGGCGCCTACACTCAGGCATTGCATGCCACCTTACGTATAGGCGCAGAATACAAAATGCCCTTCTACAAGAAGCTCACCGGCGGTTTCCTCTTCTCATCGCACTTCGCCGGCTGCTCATCTTGGACTGAAGGCCGCTTCTACGCCACCGTGAAACCGGTGAAATGGTTTGACGCCACCGTCAACTACGGTGCTTCGACCTACGGTTCGTCGTTCGGCTGGATGATCAACTTCCACCCCAAAGGATTCAACTTCTTCATCGGCAGCGACCACCAGTTCTTCAGCGTAACACCTCAGTTCGTACCGGTAGGCCATGCCACAGCAAGCCTCAACCTCGGTTTCAACGTAACTTTCGGATCTGCCAAAAAGCTCTGATCCGCACAAACGATACAAAATGCCGTCTTTCTTTTGGGAGGACGGCATTTTTTTGTAATTTTGTTTTACAAACACATTAGACATGAACACACACGACACCAATGCCGAATATGCCGCAGCGATAGCACGCTGCCGTGAGATTTTCGCCGCCAAACTAGGCGACTATGGAGCTTCGTGGCGAATAATGCGTCCGGAAGCAATCACCGACCAGATTTTCATCAAGGCAAAACGTATCCGCACATTGCAGACAACCGGAGAAGCCCGGGTCAACGAGGGTATATTGCCGGAGTTCATAGGTATCGTCAACTATGGCATCGTGGGCGTTATACAGCTTCGCAAAGGCTATGCCGACACCAAAGACATAGACATCGATGAAGCACTTGCCCTTTACGACAGGACTGCCGCCGAGGCGCAAGCTCTGATGATGGCAAAGAATCACGACTACGGAGAGGCATGGCGCGACATGCGGGTGCTCTCGTTCGACGACCTTATTCTGACAAAGATACAGCGCACAAAAGAAATCGAAGACCACAAGGGCATGACAAAAGTCTCTGAAGGTATCGACGCCAACTACTTCGATATGGTAAACTACGCAGTATTCGCGATAATAAAACTCGAAGATGAAGCTTAGCACACGCATGAAGCTTCGCGGTATCCTTGTGTGGGTGGCCCGGCTCGCAGTCGGTGCCACCTTCATAATATCGGGATGGGCAAAGGCAATCGACCCGTGGGGCTTCATCATCAAGGTAAACGAATATCTTGCCGTATGGGGCATGAATGTGCCTGAAGAGGCTGTATTGGCCGGCTGCGTGGCCTTGGCGGCCATTGAGTTTCTCACCGGCATACTTATCGCTGTCGGCGCCATGAAGCGGACGGCTGTAGCCGTAGCGGCGGCTATGATGTTGGTAATGCTGCCGCTCACACTATACATTCTGATAGCCGACCCGGTGGCCGACTGCGGCTGTTTCGGCGAGTTCTTGATAATATCCAACACGGCTACATTTTTGAAGAATGTAGTGCTGTCGGCACTGATAATATATCTCCTCATGCGCAACACAAGTGTGCGAGGCTTATATCCCGCTGCAATACAGTGGCTCGTGGTGATAGTGTCGCTCGCTTTCCCGCTGTTCCTGTCATTTGCCGGATATCAGGTGCAGCCGCTTGTGGATTTCAGGCCATACAAGACAGGAACCGGCATTTTTACAGGCAACTCTCAAGCCACTGAAGAGCAATATTATATCTACGAAAAAGATGGAGTGCAGAGCAAATTCTCCCTTGACGAGCTTCCCGACAGTACTTGGACCTTTGTTGAGGCTCCCGAGGCTGAGACTGACAACTCCTTTGGCGGAGGAATAGCAGTGTTCGACTCCGACGGCTTTGATGTGGCAGAAGATATCATTGAAGACGGCCAGCAGCTCTTCCTGATCGTCCCCGAGCCCGACATGCATTATCTTATTCATGCCCATTATGTAGAGCGTCTCTACAACTATGCGCAACGCACCGGCGTTGGATTTACCGCAATATTGGGCGCGCAAGGCGTAGACATGCAGCAATGGGCGGATTGGACGCGACCCAACTTCGAAGTATTTACCGCCGACGCCACGGCTTTGAAGCAGCTCGTGCGCGGCACCGAAGCCCTTGTCTATACCGATGGAGGCATGATTAAATGGAAACGTCCCCTGCGCTCGCTGCCCGCCGACCTGCCCGATTCGGTTTCTGCCACCACTCTTGACACTCTGCCGGTCGCCGACAATGGCGTTGCCCATACATACGCCGTGCTCATCTACATAGCCTCGCTATTTATTATCTACGTGCTCGGGCTTTCACCCAAGGTGATAAAAATCTTCACCCGCATAGCGCGCCATACTACAGCACAATAAATAACCCCCATATAAAAAGCGCTGCGGTTCAAAATGAACCGCA